>Ga0209023_10000080_pt1 | contig 165803 bp, 155 predicted proteins | sample LakOneMetagenome_FD_187468 | JGI IMG/M metagenome (GOLD analysis project Ga0209023, IMG submission 187468) | Freshwater and sediment microbial communities from Lake Erie, Canada (SPAdes) (version 2) | ecosystem: Environmental > Aquatic > Freshwater > Lentic | place: Lake Erie, Canada...
AAAAAAAAAAAAAAAAAAAAAAAAAAAAAAAATGAAGAAGGAAGGAAGAAATGAAAGAATGATAAAAAGAATAAGCAAACACTTGAATGATGAAAAGAAGTGAACACGATAACGCATACCCACTGCTACCCTCTAAGCAAACCGACAGAGGTCATGGTATAATTCGATTAAGCTGTTACCCCGCTAGTTTGCTGCCACTCAAACTACCTGCATACAGCTTCCATTTAAAAAACCATTACAACACGGTCACATTCATGTGCAGTTGCATAAAATGCAGACTGGTACCGTGGCGCAGGCCGGACAAAGGGGCGGAGCCAATCCTGTTGTCCTTGATTCCTGCCTGCCGGCAGGCAGGTTTTTGCTACTTTTTTTATCAAGAAAAAAAGTAGAGAAAGCAAAATTGAGATGTTACCAAAAAAATAGAATGACAGCACAGCCTGCACCAATCGCCATCAGAAACCGGCAAAACGGCGAATTAAGAATGAAAAGTAACTACAATCATAAACCCACTTTGGCTATATGAAAAGAACTAACCAACATAACGAATACCCACCGCTGCATTTTCCTTTTACCGACAGCGACCACGGCGAAACCCGATTTTGCACTTACGAAAAAAGCATGCAGCCACTGAAATATCCCTTGTATTGTCTGCGCAAACAAATGTTTTTACACAACGGCAGTATAATTATACCCCAGCATAAAACGCAGACTGGTACCGCAGCGCTGGCGGGCAAAACGGCCGGAGGCATTCGGGTTTGCCTTGATTCCTGCCTGCCGGCAGGCAGGTTTTTTGCTACTTTTTTTATCAAGAAAAAAAGTAGAGAAAGAAAAATTGAGATGTTACCTAAAAAATAAACTGACAAACCAGCATACACCAATCGCCATCAGAAACCGCCAAACGGCGAATTAAGAATGAAAAGTAACTATAATCATAAACCCACTTTGGCTATATGAAAAAAAGCAAACAACATAACGAATACCCACTGCTGCACTTTACACATACCAACAGCGACCACGGCAGCACCCGATTTTGCTGTTACGAAAAAAGCATGCAGCCACTGAAATATACCTTGCATTGCCTGCACGAACAACTACTTCTACACAACGGAAGTAATAATGCACTGCTGCATAAAACGCAGACTGGTACCGTGGCGCTGGCGGGCAAAACGGCCGGAGGCATTCGGGTTTGCCTTGATTTTTTTTGTTACTTTTTTTTATCAAGAAAAAAAAGTAAATAAACCAGAAGCTAAACAAAAAGAAATATACCATGAGTAAACCAAAAAAGAAAACAACAAAAGAACTTCCCACGGAGTGGAAACATGTAAACAATTTCTTCATCTGCTTCGGCCACCACGAAAGCCAGGAGCATCTCTGGCAGATGCTCAAACTGGCACTCACCAGTGTAGATGACATGGGCTCCCCCGAAGAACGCAGCGCCCTCATCAGCTTCTACTGCCAGGCAAAACAACTCCTCAACAGCAGCTACCTTGTACTGCAGCAGGTAAAAAAACAACATGGCATTAAACCCCTTACAGAAAATTACAAACCATGATAACAGCGGTTCAGTTCAACGAAGCACAGTGGATCAAACTCCTCTTCCTGCTGGCCGATACGCAGCAATGGATAGATGACATGGCCAAAGAAGCATTTTTGCAGTTACCGGTACCCGATAAAAAGAAATGCTTCCGCAAAACCTATTACCTAACAGCAGGCGGCCTGGCCCATATCCTCGAAAGGCATTACTATAAAATAAACCGCCACCCGCAAACCGGTAAGTTCCATATTCCGGTAACCGACATTGTACAACTCATCCGCGATGCCGCCGATAACCCGGTAAGCCCCGTATCCGGCAGCCTCAATATGCAACGCTGCCTGCCGGCCCCATCCCCCATCGGGTACGACAAAAACGGTACCCCCACCCATATCATCACGGTACTAACCGACCCCGGTGGCAGGATCGTTACCGCCTTTCCGGGACAGGTATAGTTATTCCTGTTTTATTGTAGAAACCGGCATAACCATACCAGTACTATTCATCCTTCGCTCCTCCTATATGGATGCTCCGTAGATAAGCCGTAGATAAGCCGATGTAAAGCCGTGGATAAAGCATAGCAAAGGCATGGATACTGTATGAGGAATGTATGAGATCATTATGTTAAATAAAACCCTGTCTTGTACTGAAATAGCTTTACACCTTAAACCGGTATGTACTGATTAGGCTTTACAGTTTTTAAGATTTATACCAGTTTTACTTTACAGTTGTTTACAATAGTACAAAAAAAGCTTTACAGTTTTATTTCCATTTTTTTATAAAGCCGGCCTTTTTTTTATGCGCCTGATTGGGAGTAAGGTATCCGCAACTCATGTGAAGCCTTAGCTGATTATAGTTGTTGATTGCATGGTGTACAGGCTCGACAGCTGTACTATAGTTGTCAAAAATCTTATTGAGCCCCAGTTCGGTTTTTAAAATGCCATTAACTCTTTCTGCAACAGCGTTTTCATAAGGGCTTCCACTTTGGGTCATTGAGATGCGTATTTGGTTGCTTTGAAGCCTGTCCACATATTCATCACAGCAGTATTGAATTCCTCTATCGGAGTGATGGATTATCTTATGGTGATCATAGAGTTCCGTGCTGATTGCTTTTTCCTATCGGTTGGTGTCGCCACCAACCGAAACGCTCTATCATCAAAGTGGTAGTCTTATCTGCAGGTTGAAATAGCCTGTTGGTATAGTAACCAGTCTTTTCCTATCGGTTGGTGTCCCCACCAACCGAAACGCTCGATCATCAAAGGCAGTTGTTTTATCAGCAGGTTGAAATAACCTGTTGGCATACTAAACAGTCTTTCCTATCGGTTGGTGTCGCCACCAACCGAAACGCTCTATCATCAAAGTGGTAGTCTTATCTGCAGGTTGAAATAGCCTGTTGGTATAGTAACCAGTCTTCTAATTCGGGCATTCCGGTTGCCGGGGCAGCAACCAGTAAGGCAAAAATTAACAGGAAATAATTTGCTAATCAATTTAGCATAACTATATTTGAGGTGCATTTGGTTCAAAACCGCAACAGGTTGACGGGCCAGGTAGAATAGCCGGATCTGTTCCGGCTATTTTTAACGGTATAAACTATTTGGCATGTGCTATATCAACGGTGTAAAAGTTTCGTTGGAAGAATTTATAGCTTTTAAAAAGGAGCAAAAAAGAGTAGCTGAATTAACAGCAGCCAAACTGTTTTACCAACCGGTAAAACGTGCTTTTGACTATACCGAATGGCCGATCATAAAAATTGATTCCTTTGGCAAGTGGGATGCATTTCCGGCCGAATGGGGTATCATTCCGCCCTGGATAAAGAACCGCGAAGAAGCCATGATGTTCCGGTATAAATACCCAACCTACAATGCAATAGGTACCGAACTATTTGAAAAAAAATCCTTTATCACCCCTGCCCGTAAATACCGCTGCTTAATACCTTCCAGTGGTTTTTATGAATTTATGCACCTGCCTAAAATGGGAAAAAAAGGGCAGCCATTAAAAGCTACCGAATCATTTCCCTTTTATATTACGGTTGCCAATGAGCCTGTGTTTTTCTTTGCAGGATTATATTCCCCCTGGTTTGATCATCAAAGGGATGAATATATAGATACGTTTACCATTTGCACTGCAGAGGCCGGTAAGGTGATGGCCCAGGTGCATAATTTGAAAAAGAGACAGCCCACCATACTGCCAGCAGACCTGGCAGAAAAATGGCTTGATGAAGGATTAAAAGATAAGGATATTGTGGAGATCGCATCCCACCAGTTTGATAATAACCTATTGCAGGTTCACCCGGTTAAGCAAAAGTTCTGGGAGTCGGAGAATCCTGAAGAAGAAGTGCATTACGATCATATACCCGAAATCATCTACTAATGGATTGGAAAGTACAAGCCCGTTATAAAGGCAGGCGATACCTGCTAGATGCAGAAATAGTGTATCACAGCGACCAGGTGATGCGGATCAAAGTACATGGCCATTCCGGTTTCATTTTATTTGAAAATGATTATCCCTTCCTCCGGCTCAAAAACTCAAACAAAGCAATAAAATGGAAGCTGAAAAATGAAGGCTTTGCCGATATCCGTGATAAAGATGATGCAGAACTGATTGCCGGGATCATCCGGAACCTGGAGTACCAACTGAAAGGAAAAGACAAAGAATTACAAGACCGCATTAATCATTTAATGGCAAAGCCATAAAGCTTGTTCTACTGGCTGGTTGAAATAGCCTGTTGGTATAGCAAACAGTCTTCTAATGCAGGCATTCCGGTTGGTACACATAGCAACCGGTAGAAAAACAGGCCCCGCCCTTCACTCCTTCATTCTTTCATTCCTTCATTCCTTCATTCCTTCATTCCTTCATTCCTTCACTCCTTCATTCTTTCATTCCTTCATTCCTTAACTCCTTCATTCTTCCATTACTTTTCCGGTACCGGCAAACCATGCAGCCGCAAAAAGGAAAGCTTATCCCAGTAACCACGCTGAAAGATGATCTGGTCGTTCTGCACCTGGAAAAAGCCACAACCCCTTAAGCCCAGCGGATCTTTCCATTCCAGTATAGCCCATTCGCCATCTTCAAAAATATTTTCGATAATGCATACCATATCGGCTGCCTTAAATTCACGGGCAAACATCTGCATAATGGCTTCCCTGCCTGCAATGGGTTCGTTGGCTACCTGGTGGTTGATGGCATCGGGGTGATACAGCTGCTCCAGGACAGCCAGATCGGTAGCATTAAAAGCTGCTACCCATTTTTGTACAAGCGCTGATGGTTTCATGATGCTAATTTAATACAACATCGCAATATTGTGCTATCGGTTGCTGTCCCCAACAACCGAAACGCTCTATCATCAAAGGGGTAGTCTTATCAGCAGGTTGAAATAGCCTGTTGGTATAGCAATCGGTATTCTAATGCGGGCATTCCGGTTGGTGAGGACACCAACCGGTAAAAAAACAAGCCCCTGTCCTATCGGTTGGTGTCTCCACCAACCGAAACGCTCTATCATCAAAGGGAGTTGTTTTATCAGCAGGCTGAGATAGACTGTTGGTATAGCAATCGGTATTCTAATGCGGGCATTCCGGTTGGTGCGGACACCAACCGGTAGAAAAAAAACGTAGAAAACCACCTATCGGTTGGTGTCTTCACCAACCGAAACACTCAATCATTATAGTGAGTTAAAATTCCAAATTCATCGGGCATACCCGTATAAAAACCTGCACTGCTCCATCTGTATTCTTCAGGAAGTTTTGCCAACTGCCACTTTTCCTTTATTGGGTTATTATGAATGTAATCAAGTTTCTGTATCAGGTTTTTTTGACTGCTTAGAGGAATAGCCAGAGGATCTCGTTTCCAAAATTGATATGATCTATCTGATTTTGAAGAACCATACTCTTTGAGTAACTGCGCATCATTTTCAGCTAATATTTTTTTGAACTGGTGTGCAGTAAATTTTGCAAAACTTCCAGCCGGACTTTCTTTTCCATTTAGCGATATCATTTTCCAGATCAGGTGAATATGATTGGGCATTATTACATAGCCATATATTTTTATAAGGCCATGATCCACCAGGTACTTCCAGGAATTGATACAGATCATTTTTAGAGTATCATCTTTAAGCAGGTGCTTAAATTCAAATATAGTATCAGTATAAAAATAGCAGATGGCCGTATCCATTTGCCCCTGCCTTTTGTGTTCTATATTCATCGGACAAAATTTAAGGTACTGTTTCAATTCCCGTTTGGTGGAGACTGCAACCGGTAAAAGTTAACGGAATAAAATACGGAGCTAAACTATGATTTTGGTATTAAAGTGACAAAGAAATTAAAATCCCGGTTTTAGGAGAAAAATTACCCGGCAAAAAATGCGGGCATTCCGGTTGGTGAGACACCAACCGGTAGAAAAAACCACCTATCGGTTGGTGTCCCCACCAACCGAAACGCTCTATCATCAAAGGGCGTTGTTTTATCAGCAGGCTGAGATAGACTGTTGGTATAGCAATCGGTATTCTAATGCGGGCATTCCGGTTGGTGCGAACACCAACCGGTAGAAAAATGATCGATGGAGCGGGCACGGAATTACTGCTCTATTGGTTGCTTTGTTATCAATACAGTAAGATCAGATAAGCTTTTCCGTAATGGCCAGTTTTATCAAAGCAGCGGTATTTTGTACGCCATATTTGGCAAGCATATTCTTCCGGTGACTGCTTACCGTGCTTACATCTACAAACAGCTCGTTTGCTATTTGCTGGTTGGTAAGTCCGTCGGCTATTTTTTCCAGTATCTCTTTTTCTCTCCGGGTAAGTGCTGGTAAATGGTCGTTATCGGGTTTACGCAATAACAAAGTGGCCGACCTGCTGAAATACTCCTTACCGGCGGCAACGGTGCGGATGGCTTCAACTATTTCCTGCTGGGCTGCATCTTTCAATACATAGCCGCTGGCCCCGGTATCTATCATTTTACGGATGATGCCGGGCTGGTTGTTGATGCTTAATGCAATGATCTGTATGGCAGGATATTTTTGTTTTACTTCCCGGCATAGCTCAATACCATTGCAATCGGGCAGGTTAATATCCATTACGATCAGGTCGGGCTGCAGGGATTGCAATTGCTGCAGCATATCCTTACCATTGGTAAAGCTGCCTGCACAAATAATATCTTTTTCGCCTGCCAGCATCGACCGGATGCCTTCTGTTACCAGCTGGTGGTCTTCCACCAAAAAGATCTGTATCATTTTACAAAGGTATTTCTACATAAACAGATGTTCCATCCCCGGGTTTGGATTGTATGTCGAGCCGCCCCTTCAGGAAATCGATACGGCTTTTAATATTCTTATAGCCAATGCCGGCTGCACTGTCAAGGCTGCTTACGTCAAAGCCTTTGCCATCATCCTCTACAGTTATGCTCAGCATATTTTCTTTGGCAATTACCTGCACCAGGGTTTTACCGGCCGCTGCATGTTTAATGATATTGTTGATGAGTTCCTGCACAATACGGTACACGGTTGTTTTAACCGTGTTATCAAATACCAGTGCCTGCATACCAAAGCTCTGGTAAGAAACAGGCAATGCCCCGCTGTCGGTTACCTGCTGGCAGTAATCCTGCAGTGCCTCATTCAGATCCAGCTTGGTGAGTGTTTCGGGCATCATATTATGTGCCACCCGCCGCAGTTCGCTGATGGATGCATCCAGCATGGACATGCTTTTCTCAAAGGCGATGGCATTTTCTTCGGATAAAATAAATTGCTGCTTCATATTATTGAATGAGTATTTGGCGCTTGACAAAATGCCCCCCAGCCCGTCGTGCAGGTCTTTGGCCAGGCGGCTGCGTTCTTCCTCCTGCCCTCTTACAATGGCCTGCGTGGCAGTCAGCTGCCGTTCATTTTCCAGTTGTATGATCTGCTGCAGGTGCAGGGCTTTTTCCTGGTCGGCGATCTTTTGTTTGTTGCGGTACGACCGCCGCAAAACAAAAAGCAAGGCAATGATAAAAGCAATGACAACCGATAGAATACCCAGCCAGAGCCGGGTTACCGATAGATTGGCTTTCTGTATCCTGATCTCCCGGTCTTTCTTTTCGGTTTCGTAGCGGGCTTCAATATCATGCGTGGTTTTAAGAATGTTCTCATTGAGTGTTCGCTGTTCTATTGAATCAGCTCTGGCTTCATACTCATTGGCCAGTAAAATATTCTTGTCTTTTACCAATAATATTTTTGCGTACAGGCGGTAGCATTCTTTGGTACGCCGGGTAATACTGTCGGCCATAGCTTTTTGTATGGCTGCCTGCACATAACTCACAGCTGCAGTAAAATCATTCTTATAATAGCTTGCCTGCGCCATCCAGTAATCGGCTACAGCCAGGTGTTCATTGCTGTTAAGCTTGGCAGCCACCTGCGATAGTTGTTGGGCATTTTTATCCAGCAGCTGGTATTGCCTGCGTTCCAGGGCATGACTGCACTGGTTCTGCAGGGCATTGTACAGCGATTCATCATCCTGCTGGCGGGCAGCTTCGGCTATCAGCTCGGTATTTACAGCAGCGGCTTCCTCGTAATGTTTCAGTTTCCATAAAATAGATTCTTTGTTGATGAGGCCGGCTAAATAAAATTCATTCTTGTTCTTTTGCAAAATGCGGAGCGCCTTGTTGGCAAACTCCAATGCTTTCTCCGTTTTTTCGGTACGGATATAAATACTGCTGAGGTCGTTGTAAACAATGGATATCTTGATGGTATCATTAAAGCTTTCAAAAATGGGCAGGGCCAGGTAATAGTATTGAATGGCAGAATCCAGTTTCTCCAGCAACGCAAATGTGTTGCCGATGTTTTCGCACATGATACCTTCACGCATGTGATCCTTGCGTTGCCTGCTTACTGATAAGCCCCTCATCAGCATGGACAGGCATTCGGCGTATTTGCCATTCATGTTCAGCACTTCGCCCTGGCAGCTGTAATAGCGGATGATACCTCTTGTAAAATTCAGCTTTTCACTCAGGCGCAATGCCTGGTCGTAATAAGCAGTAGCAGTTTTATAATCGTTATAGGCAAACTCATCGCCTATATGATAGATATGAATGGCTTTATCAGAATCTTCTTTCATCTGCGGCAGCCTGGCAATCATGCTGTCACGCTTCAGCATGGGTTTTTGCTGTGCTGTTATGCTGGCAATGCAGCAGCACAACATGACTGCTGTTAACAGCCCTTTACGCCTGGTATAATCAAAAAGTTTTGCCATCGGCTTTATTTCTATGGTAAAAGTAAAACTGCCTGCCCGGTAAAAAATTCCCCCTTTAGGTGGAAAAACAATCCTGGATGCAATTTTTAGTTTTGTTTTAAAATTAAACCTTAAATCAATGACAAGCAATAAGCAGCTACTTAAAGCAATTTCACTAACCTGTATGGTACTTACAATGGCCTATATGGCCAATGCGCAGGATTTTAAAGCTTACAGCAATTACGATTTTGTAAGCGGAGAAAAAACCTTGTTTGAAGATAATTTTTTGTACCCAAAAAATGAAAAACCATTTGGCAAATGGCAGCTACAGGGCGGCAAAATATCGCTGGGTGAAATGAACGATGAAAAGTACATGAGTGTGGATGAATATTACACAAAGGTAAAGCCGGTACTTTTTGGCGCTAAACAATTACCCGATAGTTTTTCCATTGAATACGACACCTGGCTGGATAATGGCTACGATGGCAACCCCGGCATTGAAATACATTTAATGAACGGTGACAATGAAATTGTCATCACGCCAAACAAGCATAATCTTACGGTATTGTACCCCAACAGCGGCCAGGAAGCAAAAGAGAATCCTGAAGCTTATTTTGGAGAAAATAAATTTTACGACCGCTGGGTACACATTTCCATCAGCATGTATAAAAAGCAACTGAATGTTTATTTAGACCAGTACAAAATGATAAATATTGCGGATGCCCGGTTAAAGCCACAATCTATCGTGGTAACCGGCAACACATCGGGCAACATGAAAATATTGCTTAAAAATTTCAGGGTAGCCACTGGTTTTCCGCAAAAGATAAAACTGGATAATGGCAAATTCATAACACGAGCCATCAAGTTTGATGTAAACAAAGCGGTCATTAAACCAGAGAGTCTGCCTGTGCTGAAAATGATACAGCAATTTTTGAATGAAAACCCAACTGCCAATTTTGAAATTGGCGGTCACACCGATAGTGATGGTGATGATGCTTACAACTTAAAATTATCGCAACAAAGAGCCGATGCAGTAAAAGACAGGCTCGTAAAAATGGGCGTTGCCGCATCCAGGTTAAGCAGCAAGGGTTATGGCGAAACAAAACCTGTTGGCCCTAATACAACGGCCGAAGGCAAAGCCAATAACAGAAGAGTAGAATTTACCAAACTATAACATCATGAGAAAACTCCTCATATTCCTGTTATATGCAGCAGCCTTTGTAAGGCCTGCTGCAGCTCAGGATAATAATTACGGCGTAAAAGGTTTTTACCCGCAAACCTTCCCGGTTACAGATTCTGCTGCAGTTACCTACAATGGCCTGCAGGCAGGGTATACCATTAAAGATGAATCAGAAAAAACAGTGGGCAAGAAAGGAGATTTCAGCAGGTACAAGATCTACTTCTACCTCACCAACACCGGTACCGAAGCAAAGATCATGTACCGCAATATGAGTTTTTTAGGGCATAGTGGCCCCATCAACAACAATATTGCCTTGTTCAAATGCCTGAATGCAACCGGTGCACGGCTTACAAATAAAATGGCTAGTATGGAATTACAACCCTGCAAACTGGAAGCAACTGTTGATGATAAAAAAGTGCTGGCCGATATCGGCTACTGGATAAGGCCGGGCGAAACGGTATCCAAAACCTATCCCATGATAGTACCGCTGGGCGAAAGGCCAAACGTGACCGTTACCTTTTACCCGGAAGTAGGAAACCAGGCCGGTGCATTCATCAGTACCAACAGTGCAGAGGCAAACAACCCACAGGAATTTGTACGCATAAAGAATTTTGCTGCCAATACCTGGCTGCATATACAAAACGGGCCATTAACCTGCAGTGGCATTGATAATGGCTGGTGGAGCGCCCAATGGGAAATTGTGCCGGTAAATGCCACCAACAATTTCCAGGTAAGAAACCGTTGGAAGAATACCTATATCTGCAGTAACAGCAGCAACCTGCTTACGGATAACGGGCAATCGGCCAACGCCTTGTGGATGATACAGGAATCTGGCACAGCCAATACATTCTACATAAAAAACGTAACCGATAATGCAAAACTGTATGTAGAAAATGGCGTGCTGAAACTGAGTAATAGTTTTCTCAATAACGATGCCCTATCTAAATGGATCATTGAAAAATAAAACACTAAAATGAAACGCTTTTTTGTAATCACATCTTTACTGCTTTCTTCTACCCTTTTTGCCCAGCGCCCTGCTACCAAAGCAGAGCATGATGAAGATGCCCGGGTTTTAAAGATACTGAGCGAAGCCATGCCGCACGAACTGGAAAATGCCGACCTGAGTGAAAGAAGTTATGGCAGCAGCAACCTGGACGGCATCAGCGGCTTTTACAACGACATGAACTTTGCAACCCGCGATGTATTTACCCATCAATATACCATTGCCTACCAGTACACAGCCAAAGCAGCAAAGGAACTGCAGGATAAAGCTGAAGCTGCCAAAGCAAAAGGCGATATAGCATACCTGTATGCCATATCTAATTGCGAGATTGAGATATGGGTGAATGAGAACTTTACACCGGATAATTATCCGTATGCCAGTAGTCCAGTTCAAAAGATCAATAAGAAATACTGCCAGCAGGCTTACCGGGATGCTGCAGGAAAAGACTTCACCTTTTTATATTTTGGCAGCCAATGGGATATAAAGCCCAATGTATCGGATGCTGAAGATGCAAACGGAAAACCACAGAAGCACTACTCGCTGAATGCAAAATTAAAAACGCATACAGGCACAGATGTGCAAAGCATCATGGTATATGTAAAAGGCTATGCTGAACTGGCTGATATCATTTTAGAAAAGATTGACTGGGAAAAAATCAAAGGGCTTATCAGCACCGGAAAGATCAAAGAGGACGAATCGGAATCTGCTTTAAAAAAATACTTTGTTGAAAAGCCGGTTACCCCTGTTGCCGGTAATAATAGCATCTCATTTACTTATATTGATGCAGACGGGCATGAGAAATTGTTTACTGCAACATCTGCAGCACATGACCTGAGAAACTGCGCCCAACTGCGAAACCACAATGAAAACCCCAAAGTATTGCAGGATGCACACATTAATTTCAGTATTTACAATGATAAGGATCCCAATGTTCTATTCAGCATCTCGCTACCCATTATACGTACCACCGGAACGGTAACTGCCACTTACCAGAGCGATTACGATTACCAGGTAATGTGGCGTGGCAACCCCGATGTAAATCATTCCTTCAGCCCGGAAGAGATAACCATTAAACTCACCAAATGGGCGGCGGTAGGCGATTTTATGGAAGGCACTTTTTCAGGAACTGCAACCATCAGCGACCATAATGATTTCTCTACAGATAAACCCAAATACATAATTAGGAACGGAAAATTCAGGATCAGGAGAATTGCAGACCAGATGAGATAATAAGCTCAGTTCCTGCAACATCAAATTCATAAAAGAAATCGCAACATGCATAAAATTATCTTTCTGAACTTACTACTGCTGTTTTCAATTGTAAGTTTTGCACAGGTTAGTTTGAATAAAAAAGATACGCTGATGGGCCGGGCGGGCGAATGGAAAGATGCAAAGACCTTCCTGGCAAAAGATGGAACAGCTTTTACAAGATCAGCTAAACCATCTGCATCAACCATTATGGGCTTTGATATTAAATTACCGGCCAGCAATGGCTGGGCAGGCAGGCAAAAAAAAGCGCAGCAGGATGAAGATGCATTTAAAAAAGATATTGAAACGGAGATCACCCAATCACCGGAATTAAAATACTGGGGGAATGAACTACAGGCAGCAATAAAAACTGCACAGGGTTACAATGACCATTTAATTGTGCAGCCCTTAAGCAATCAGCAACCTGAAAATATGTCCGCTGCCACTGCAAAAAATGGAAATGCAGCATTACAAATCATGAGCGCCTGGGCTGCTTCGCATTGCAATGAAATTAATCAAACCGCTTCTTTTCTTGATAAAATAAAAACAACGGCAGGCAGAAACCAATATGCAGAAAATTTTGCAGTTGCACCCCAGCCGCCGCAATACGATGTACTGGAAGTATGTAACGATTGTCATCCGCAGGTACGCCGTGATTTTAACCAGCAGTGTACCGATTACCGGCAGGATTATTTTGACAAATACCTGCAAGAACCAATGGACGCCATTCTGCTATGCCTGAAAGCACAGCAGGCTGCAAGCCTTGCCGGCGCAAATGGTTTTTCAAAAAAAGATATAGAAGCTGATGCCTGTTTAACAACACTGCAAAACAGCCGCATATTACTTACTGATTTTTCGCAGGTGAACGATATCATGGATGTGATGAACAAGATCACTTACCGGAAATTCTTCAGGGAGTACAAAGACTATGAAAAAATGCACGTACCCTTATTAATGGTGATATTAAGCATGGAACAACAACAGCAGGTATTAAGTGGCAAGGGTTCTGAGTATTTTGAAGAAGAGATGCAGGCTGCCAATAAGCAACTGGACAAGATACTGGACGAATGGGAAAAGCGGTTAAAGAGCGGAGACATAAGAATGCTGGCTTCTTATGCCGGTGTTCTGGAAATACTTAGTCAAAAATCGATACTTGGTTTTGATGAAGGCCAACAGGCCAGCGACCGGATCACAAACCTGCTTGCAAAGAACCTGATCGTAAAAATAAATGTAGATGCTGATACAAAAATTACCGGCGAAACCGAGGATATGAATTATGAAATTGCCCACGTAAAAGGCGAAGGATTTATGGGGGTGCAGGTAGACAGCATCAAATGCATGTGGATGGAGCCGGTGCAGGATAACCATGGAGCTTTTGTATCGCTGGTAAAAGGCGGTATCAACATGAAAGTGGTAGCCGGCGAAATGTTTGCAAAAGGCACAAACGGGCAACCGGATACCAAAGCAAATTACCGGTCTCCGTCCGATTACGAAATTACGCCCCGTATCCATTTTGATATTTGTAAGGACGGGGACCAGAAACATTATTTCATTTTTGATTACCTGGGGCCCGAGCCAGGAAAGTATATGGAGACCTGGAGTGGCATTGACAGGCCGGTGATCGGTGGTTTAAACGCTCCGTTCATGCTGAGTTTTAAGTCGGAAGATTATACGGTTAACGAATCGGAAACCAGGAATGAGGCTGAAAATGTAAGAGACAGCCTGAATGCCAATAAAGACAAGGATATGGCTGAATTAAAAAAGGCAGCGGCCGATATGCAGGCAAAACGGATCACGTACCAACAGTTTATGGCCATACAAAAAAAGATAACGGACAAGGTTTTAGGCAATGTTGAAAAACTAAAGGAAGCTGCTGTGTATGTAAAAATACCGATCAGCCTTTCGCCTGAAAAAGGTTTTTTTATTAACCAGCGTATAGATGCAAAATCACTGAACCCCGGTAAAAAAGAGATCGTGTACGGTTATCTTACTTTACAACTTAAACCCAACAAATAAATATATCCATACAAACGGCTGGACGGCCTTTTTCAAAGCTGTCATGCAAAGTGCCGGTGCTGAATTGGTAAAAGAGTTAATTACTACTATTGATGGGGCTTAGTTTAAAAAACCCACCATCTTATGTAATACCTGCGGATCGTACTGCTGCCCGTCTTTTATTACCGAAAATACCTGGCGTATATTACGTATTTCGGTAAGCGGGTTGGCATCCAGTATCAACAGGTTTGCCTGCTTGCCCGCTTTGATGGATCCGTTGGTTTTATCCATGCCCATCACTTTAGCCGGTATAATAGTGGCTGTTTGTATAGCCTGTAAAGGCGTTAGCCCGCTTTGTACATACAACTCCAGTTCTCTTGGCAGGCTATAGCCGGGAAAGCCCATATCGGTACCGGCTACCAGGGTAATGCCTTTATCGTGTAAAACCTTTATCAGGTTCAGCATACCCAGGTATCTTGGTTTCAGCTTTTCAGATTGTTCAGGTTCCATACCCATCGAGGTAAACAATTGCTGCAGTGGTACCGGCAGTTTATCGTAGTTGGGTTCCATGACATGTATGTCTTCATTCAGCGAACGAAAGATCATTTCAAACACGCCCATGGTGGCATCTACCACGGTATGCTTTTGCTGCAAAAGTGCAAGTGCTGCCTGGCTAACAGAATCTTCCAGGTTTACAGAACCATCTTTGTTCTTCTTCATCATAGCATATACATACTGCATGTGGTTTATCATATTCATGCCGGAATCGATACCTGCTTTTGTTGTCATACCCTGTGGTATGTGTCCGGTAACGGTAAGGCCAAGCCGGTGTGCTTCATCGCAGATCACTTTTACAATATCCGGCTTTACCGAACTGTATATCTTTATTTGTACATAACCGTTGTTCTTATACATATTCACCACCTTAATGGCTTCGGCTGCTGTAGTGGCACGTACAATACCCAGTCCCATATCGCCTGGGCCATCTACAATACCGGCCTTCAAAATCAGCGGACCTACGCCTTCACCTTTATCAATAGCGGTTTTAATGGCATTGATATAATCGTATTCATTACCGCAGTCGCGTACGGTAGTAACGCCTGCTGCCAGGTATGCAGGCCCCCACTCTGCCTGCTGAAAATGTGCATGCATATCCCAAAGGCCGGGCACAATGGTTTTGCCTTCGGCATGTATGATCGTGGCATTGGCCGGTATTTGTACATCCGGTGCACTACCTACCCTGGTAATAATACCTTTTTCAATGATAATAACGCCCTTGCCGGTTTGCACTCCCGATTCCACATCAATGATGGTGCCACCTACAATGGCAATTGTTTTATTTTTCGATACATTTATTTTCATGGAGCTGCTGAACAGTTTCATACTGAAGCTGGCAGCCCTGCTGATAAGCTGCGGTAACAGGCTTTCGTATGCCGTGCTCATCATTTCCAGTTTATCTCCTTCTGCATCGTTGGTGATGAGGCAGATAAGATTACCTGCTTTGTCTGTCCATACAATTTCATTTCCCCATATAAGCCCGCTGATCACATATCTTTCCAGCAGTAACGGTTTACCATTAAAGGTCAGCGATTCAGTACCATCCTGTTTAATGATCACTTCGCCTTTGGGCAACATGCTAATGCGTTGTGGCCGGCCATGCTGTTTCCAGTATTTCAGCAATACCATCTGCACAGTACCGGGCGAATAGCCTGCTACAGGAAACGATAGTGGTTTTAATGATTCAGTATGCACCACGCTATCCATCCATATACGGGCCTGTTTGTTTTTAATGAATATACTGTCGTGAATGGTTGAAAAACGGGATGTGTTGCCTTTAACAAAAAGACTAACTGGCTCATGCAGGTTGTTTGTAACCAGTTGCGCTTCCAGCGGAACCGGTTGTCCCCTGTCTGTAAATTTAAAACTGATATCATAACTAACCTGGTTATCCTGCTTACGCATGATATAGGTTTCCCTGCCGATATTCTGAGCAAATTTGTGCAGGAAGAAACTTCCGCTGTCGGTACTGTTTTGTGCAAAGCAGGTTGCAGTTGCAATAAAAAGAAAGGCTGCAAGTATGTATTTTTTCATGCTGAATTGGTTCTGCTATACTTTAAAATTGTGATAAAGGAATAAAGTTATTGGTTTTTTGGTTTGTAAGGTATCATCCATTACCATTTTCCACTGGCTCCTGCACCACCAAAACTGCCGCCACCATAACCTGCAAAGCCATCAGTACTGCCACTGGTATTGCTTACAGGCTCATTAGTTTTTACTGTTTCATCACGGGTACTATAGGTCCATTCTCTTTGTTTTTGTTTGGGTGGCTTTTTGCCTGTGAGCCAGTAATATAATTTTTGCAACAGGGGAATCAGTACAAAAAAGAAGCCATTGATGCCAACAATGAGTAGTAAAATGATCAGCCACCTGGGCATGGCATTTCTTCTGGCAGCATAAGGCCCTGCCGCTGTAAATTCCCCTTTGGTAGCAGCAATGATCACCGAGGTAGCTTTATCCAGTCCGTCATAATAATAGCCTTGTTTAAAATCGGGCACTATTTCATGTTCAATGATCTGTTTGCAAAGCACATCGGGCAAAGCACCCTCCAATCCATAGCCGGGAGCAATATGTATATCATGCGATTGCATGGATACCAGGATCAGTACACCGTTGTTCTTTCCTTTTTGTCCAATACCCCATTGGCGGCCAAGCGCTGTTGCATAATCTGATATGTCATTACCGGCAATACTTTGTACCATTACAATACTTACCTGGTTTGAAGTGGATCTGTCAAATGCTACCAGTTTATCTTCCAGCCATTTGGTTTCTGCAGTGCTTAGTGTTCCTGTAAAGTCGTTCACCAGCTGTGGCGGCTCGGGTTGTTTGGGAAAAAGCGAATCGGGAATTTGTGCAGCCAGGAAATTTGTTATTGCCAGTAAAAGCAATAACAGCAGGCAATTTCTGTATGTGGCCGGTACATTCACAGCTGTAAATATAGAGATCGTTCTTTAATCCCTGTACTACAATAACCATATAATTGCCTGTATGTAACCGGAATTGGTAAAACAATTAAGCCGGTATCATATTCACCGGCTTAATTGTTTGAACGCTTTAGTAATGATCGATATGAACGGCCACTGCTTACCTCACCAATAGTTTTTTTACCTGAATCGTGCCATTGCCTGCAAGTTTAACAACATACATGCCTCTGGCCATATTGCTTACATCCAGGTTTAACTGCTGCCTGCCTTTTTTGATAAGTGTTGTTTTTACAACCTGGCCCAGCTGATTAATAACCTGAACTTCCGTATCGTTTGCAGAAATGTCTGTAAGTACAATATTTACGTCTGTTACGGCCGGGTTTGGATATAGCAGAAAGTCTTGTGAAGAAGCATCTGCTTTTGCTACCACCCTGGTATCACTTTGTTTGTAGCTGCCATTGATATCTATCATTTTTAAGCGATAGAACAGCCTTTGTTTTGTAACATTTGCATCGGTAAAATTATAGCTGCGCAGGCTGCTGCTGTTACCTGCCGCCCCTACCTGGCCCACGACGGCAAAATTAATTCCGTCGGTACTTCTTTCCACTTCAAACCGGTTACTGTTTTGTTCATACTGTGTTGTCCAGCTTACCAATACATTTGCACCTCTGCGCACTGCCGTTATATCGAGCACCTGTATGGGTAAAATAACACCCAGGGTGGTAAATGCTTGCGTGTTTGTGTAGCCCGAACGACCGGCGCTGCCAACCACTTCTACTGCATAATCGTAATCTGTACTGGATGCAAGGCCTGGTACAGTTATGGATGGAAGGGCTGATGGCGCAATGGTCCAGGTATTTTCTGAAAGTCTTTTGTAGCGCAGATTGTACGAAGCAGCGGTAGCATCAGGTGTCCATGCAAATACTGCACTTGAGTTGGTGATATTGAAAACAGTTAATCCCAATGGAACCGGCGGCGGGTTGATACTGTTATCATTTATTACTACTGTATAATCCTCTGTCTCACCTCTTGTATAAGTACCGCATGGGGTTGCCGGACTATCATGACTCATAACCACCCGCATTCTTGTTGACCCCATCAAGGCATCTCCAGGTACTGTAAAGTTAAACGCTATAAGGCCTGTAAAATCGGTGTACAAGGTAACCACTTCTTCGCCTGCATCATTAAAATCATTATCGTGGTTATAGTCTATCCATATACTGTAATATTCGTATTCCGGGAAAGGAACCAGGGCCGATAAATAACCCTGTACCAGTTGATTGCGGATGATGGGTGCGGTAATATTTGTAAAGTCGGCATATCCGTTATTATTGCCCGATACATTATTAAAGCCCCCAAACAACCATACCTGGCTCAGGTATTCCTGTGCCTGGCTTTGCCCGGCAGAAGAGCATATCGCTGTTCCTGAAGTAGTAAATGTTTGTGTGCTGCTGTAGCCTGTTGGCCCGTTGCCGCAAACAGCTTCCACAGCGTATTCATAAGTAGTACCCGGATACAGGTTAAAAACATTGATGCTGGTAAGGTTGTATGAAACAACATTCCAGGTGCTGGCTGCTACAGGCTTGTAACGCAGGTGGTACAAGGTTGCATTGGGAACAGCCGTCCACGAAAACGTTGCAAAGTTGTTTGCAATATTTGCCACAGTTACACCTGTGGGAATATTACAGGGCCCTGCACCTGTATGATCAAGGAAATGAAAAGCCGTCATGGCAGTACTGCTGATCACATACAGGCTATTGTCGCTTGCAAGAGTACAACCATAACCCCAGCCACTGTAAATATTAGTAGAATCTATCCATTTTCTTATCCCTGCATTATCATATTTTACAGTAATCATACGCAGGTATTGGGATGAGAATTGAGTGAACATAGGCCCGCCTTTTCCGGTAACAAAGACTTCTCCGTTTGCTTTGGCCGCAATAAAATACGGAACTTCGTCATTACCCGATGTTTCATTATATCGGGTATTCCAAAGCATATTACCATCGGTATCCGTTTGTAGTGTTACCCAGTCAAAATAAGAAGCACCTATAGTGCCTTGTGAGATCGTAGTCAGCTTACCCCCTACCAGTGTAAACCTGGTTGGTAATTCAGACCCGCCAAAATCAAAATCTTTTTTCCATAGCTGCGCACCGGATGCATTGAATTTAAACAGCTCTATATCCATCTGGCTGGCAGCATTTACCTGGTTAAAAAAACCTGTAAGCATATACACATTGCCGGCATCATCCATTTCCACATCCTGTGCTCCACGCCCCTGCACACCAGCACTCCATATAAATGCTCCTGCAGTATCCCATATAGTTACCGTAGCAACATTGGGGTCGCCGGATGCTGCACTTAATGCAACTTTATTGCCTTTAATGCGCATAGATGTAAAGTATTTGGGCGCATTTACATCACTGTTCTGCAGAAATACTATGTTTCCGCCGGCATCCAGTTTAATAAGGGCAAAGCCCGGCAAAGCGCCAACACCACAAGCGCCAACGTACAGGTTACCGTTGTTATCTGTTTCGCAACGCAGGCTCATGCCTGCCAGAAAATTTACCGGCGTAATGATCTTCTTCCATTGCAGAGCCCCATCTGTATTATATTTTAAAACCACTACGGCGTTGGGTGTACTGGCTCCCGAATAGCGGTAGCCGGCCACAAATACATTGTTGCTATTGTCTGTAGTTACCCAAAGCGGCCTTTCGTAATTGCTGGCTATGCCCGAAGCGGATGTTGTTTCCCACTGCAAAACACCAAATTTGTTGTACTTGCGGGTATAAGTATTATTGGAGGTCCAGTAGCCGGTTGTTATTACATTATCCTGGTTGTCACGGGCAATCATAACACCGTTTTTCTGGTAACTTTCTGCAGGCCTTATCCAGTCGGTTGAATATTGGGCATGCAGGTTTGCTGAAAACAGCAATATACATGCTGTTAGTATGGTGACTTGTTTCATGTTGTTACATTAAGTAGTTAAGTAATCATTCAGTAAATATTACACGAGCCCCCGCCGTGTTTGCTGGCTGGTTTATCAGGGAAGGGCGGTATACTTACTAAGATACTTTGGGAGGATGCCAGACGATGGCATTGAAACCCGTTTCAATCAACAGGTCTTTCACCATCATTTTTGCAGGTTTGCGCACGGTAAATGTGCGGACACTGCTTATTTGTATATTGTGGCTGGAGAAATAAAAAGTTGAATTGCCTGATGTATGTGTATCCGTAGACCTGAATGGTAACTGCCTGTCTCGCTCATCATCACGGTCATTGTGGTCGTCTGTTATATAATGCATCAGCAGAAATTGCGAAAAAGTTATAGCACTGTCATTTTGCTTTGTTTCATGAAAATGATCAATCAGAGTATTTAGTTTAAGCAACTCTGAAAACCCTGTTGCATAAAACAAGTACATGGTAAGAAACAATATGGCAGTAATTTTCTTCACCCTATAAATTTATCAATAATTTTAAATACGTACAAAAATCTTGCCGGAGGGGTATAAATATAAGTCTGAATTGTAATTGCAGGCAATTGCTAAAGTTAACCCCGTTTAAAAGCATAATCAAACTATTACTTCCTTTGTAAAAGCCGGGGCCTAAAACGTAACCACCTTTCATAATAATTATTGCAGCGGCTGATAATGAGATTATGTAGCCCTGTTTTACGATGTTTAATCAGGTTAGTTGAAATTGCGACAGAAATGAAGATGTACGAGGCTTAACTAAAACCCACGGGTTGAATAAATCAGTGAAGAATTACCTTCAAATACAGATGTATTTTGCAGATACAACCAGGCTGTTCCGCTATAGTAGTAAAACCCGGGGGTATTATCTGTTTGATAAACCATGAGGCCGGTAGCCGGATGCAAGATCAGGTCACGTTGAGCCAGGCTCAGTCTTGGTATCAGTAAACCTTTATTACTGCTTTTTATATCCAGCACCGCACTGGTATCAGCCTTGCTTCCGTCGGTATTTACGCTAAATGACTGGGCAAATGATCCGGAGGATTGTAAACAGCAGATCAGGGTTATAGCGGCACACAATTTCTTCATCGTAAAAACAAGATTTAAGGAGTTACATTAAATTCCAGGGCACTGATCCTTGCTACAAATGCAATATTGGATCCGCTGACGAGGGCTACCGACACATTATAAGTACCGGCACCTAACCAGATAGGCTGGGTAGCGTAAAAAGGCATGCTGGAGGCAGGTGAATGGCCGTTGTATACCAATTGCCCGTCTACGGTAAGACTGAAAGCTACCGTGGTTAATTTGGAATCCAATGCCGAGCCCGATTCGATCTTCCATACCTTATTGGCAGGTACTGTAATGGTTCCTGCGGTAACCGGTGTGGTGCTGGTAACAACTGTACCGGAATAACTTAACCTGATAACCTGGTTAAACTGCAGGTTACCCTGTGCTTTGGCCATCACAACAACAGCTAAGAAAACAGAACATACAATGATCCTCTTCATGCGGATGTATATTAAATGGCGAATATACAAAAAATGGGCAGGCTATTGAAGGTATGTATATCCTTTAAAGCTGGATAGTTGTAAAAGAAGTTTCATTTTACAGAATCAGGTATAGCAAATAGTGCCAAAGCAGGAAGAAGAATGATCCGCCAAACTTAAGATGCTGTTAATAAAAAGGGGGTAGTTCCTGCAGTTTATTAACTGGCATTTTTCTTGCTATAATTATTTTCTCCCTTCATCCCCTTTCCGGCCTGTTATTCATCTTTAAAAAAAACAAACACATGAAAACCAATTTCAAAGGATTAGTTATTATTGCCACTGCAGCTTTGCTGCTTTTTTTTGCTGCCTGCCAGAAGGATGTATCCAGTTCGGATACAGTACCCGCCGGACAATCAAAGATATCGGTGTACCTGACAGATGGGCCCACCGATTACCAGAAAGTACTGGTTGACATCAGAGCTATTGAAATTAAAATTGATACCTGCCGCAGGCATGGTGATGATGACCACGACGGGCCTGGCTGTGATGATGATCATGATTCGCTAAGCAGCCGTTGTGAAGTATGGCAGCCGATCAATATCAACCCCGGCGTGTACGACCTGCTTACCCTGCGCAATGGCGTAGATACCCTGCTGGCCAGTGGTTTTATTTTTAACGGAAAAATAGAACGTATAAAAATTACGCTGGGTACCAATAACAGTGTGGTGGTTGACAGTGTTTCTCATCCGCTGCGCTTGCAGAATAACCAGAACTTTGTGTATGTAAATATTCATCGTGAGCACCTGGACTCTGTTTCATCTTCCAACTTCAGGTTGTTTCTCGATTTTGACCTTAACCGTTCTATCAGGTATACCGGTGGCGAATACTGGCTGAAGCCTGTATTAAAACCATTTGGCCGGCACAGCACCGGAGAAATTGAAGGCAAGATAAGGCCTGTTCATTCTTACGGCACCATTAAAGCATGGAATGCAACCGACACTGCTTTTGCAAGGCCCGAAGATGAAGGAGAATTTAAGATACGTGGCTTAAGAGCAGGAACCTACAGTTTATTCATTGATGGTATTAACGGTTACCGCGATACAACTATAACAAATATTATAGTTAGGCAAAACCAGGATACCAAATTGGGTACCATACTACTACGGCAATAAGGTTTTGACATAGATATAAAGCCGGTAATTTTTATTACCGGCTTTGTTTTTTATGAATATTGTAATTATATCTCTGAAAAAAAGGATCCCCTGCGGATCAGATGAACCTGCAGGTTTTATTGTATGCCGCTTTGCTGTATTAAAAACCAGGAGAATCAGTTGTAAAGGAAAACGGCTAAACTATTAGTATACATCATAAACATACAGCCCCTACTATGGCAGCAGGATGCTTTTCAGGCTTCAGATACGTTAGCTGATTACCTTTAACAAACCGATATTGTATTTGCAAAGCAGCAATTAAAATATTACCCGGTTCGGTCTGCAGTGGCAAAGCGATCGAATGTGCAGGCTGTAGTGTATCATTATAAGCCATATCAATTATAAGACTTTGGTTACCGAAGCTGCTGTTATTATTAAGGCGTAGTGCAACAGCACTGATACATAGTTGTATATGTGTGGTATTTGCCGGTGCCTTTATAGCTTTTGTGGGTACAAAGGCTGGCATGTACAGTTTTGCTATGCCAGGGCCGGTTACTGTAAAACCAGGACTTAGCCGCCATGTTTCTTCAAGCAGTTTGGCAAGGTTAAAATTAAAATGATTAACAAAGGGAATGTCTGCTGTAGTAGGTAAAGGCTGCCCTTTACTTAACCGTAGCCAGTTACTGATACAGCCTACGAGGCGTCGCTGCATTTGTATATCCTTTGGGTTGGGTATGCTTTGTTGCAGAAACGATCGTATGATTTTACCTGCCATACTAGCTTGTGCAAAAATGTTACTGCTGGCCTTAGTGGCTTTTGTTTGACGAACCTTAGCCGGCCTGCTGCGGTAATAGTATTTGCCATTTCGAAGGCAGCCTACCAGTGGCCCTATTCTGCCGCTGAACTGCATGTTTAATTCTTTGGCCATATTGTACAGATTTAAAGTTTTCTATTCCTTACAGTATTCTTCCAGCTTCAGATCAGCTTCTCTTACGGTACTCTATTGCTGCGGTACAAGTGCGGTAATTACCGCACTTGTACCGCAGTTGTTATGGTTAAATTACGAATATAGTACATAGAAGGGTAATTAGCAAGAGTTGGAATGATGGAGAAGCTTAAGGGCCACATTGGTTGAAAACAGGTTGCCAGGAAGAAAGCCGCAAATGAAGTTCATCTAAAATCAGGATATTTTTCCTGTTTGCGGATTGCATAGATTTTCTTCACACGCTTATATCATTGTTTTTCAAGCAGATAAAATATGGCATACTTCTTATTTAGCTGAGGGTATAAAACCTCTATTTATGAAAACAACTTTTTTACTCTGGGTTATTTTTTTGCTGATGATGTTTAGCTGAAGTGAATGGGAAGATGCTTTTACAGCAAACTGACACATGGCTTTAGTGTATTTGTGTGCGAACCAATGTTGATCTTATTTTTTGAACATGGTTTTGCATATAAGAGCAATATGCGGCTAAACACCGATGAATTGGAAATTAGGGAAACCATTACACAATTACCGGTAATAATTACAGGATTACCAGATGGTTGCTTGCAATGCAGTTTATTTCTTTTATGGCATGGTATTAGAACCGGTATACCATAGTAAACTAAATCATTTTACCATGAGCACTACCATGACCACTTTAAGCGGCGTACTTGAAAAGCTGCGTATCAGAAAACAGGATAATGAATTTATCATGACAGCAGATGGCTTTACCAGCCCTGCCGGAAAATTGTATAAAGAAGAGGATCTTACCATTATAAAGACCTACCGTTTTGAAGGAGATTCAGATCCGTCGGATAATTCTATTTTATACCTGATAGAAACCCATGACGGACTTATTGGTTACAGCATTGATATCTACGGTGCTTATTCCAATCATGATGACAGTAATTATGACGATTTCATCCGTAAGATCAATGTAAAGGAAAGAGATGAGCAGGAGATATTTAAATGAGTTAACAAACCCTGGCGTTAGGCTCATATGCTGCCTGCAAATAAAATAAAAGCCGGTAATTTTCATTACCGGCTTTTATTTTAATAAGATTTTTTGCTCCGTAACCATGCTTATACAAACTTCCCGAAATCATCCGGAGCAGGCAGCATGGCATTCGCAGCTATTTCGGCTTATACTCCAGCACCAGCACTGCATTCTCTGTTAAGCTAGCGCTACTGTGCAGCTCATAACGCTTATCCCCTGCCTTTACTACGATGGTTGCTGTATTGGGAGCAATGCTACCCAGGTTATGTGCAAACATTACAATCTCGTGCTGCTGGGCTTTATCATCCAGTACCAGGTTTACAGTAATGGGTTTTGATGTAAGTCCGCGGTTGCCTACCAGCAGTTTGTTATTGTAATAAACACTAATGGTATCGCCATCGATAGTGCCGTTATCAAAAATATCCAGTGTTATATCCCTGGTGTTAACTGCCAGGCGGCTGAACACGTTGTTCTTCCGGCCTGCTGTTGGAGCTGGTTCTTCTTTTTTTACAGGGGCGGCCGGTACAGGCGCAGCTGTAGGGTTTATTTTAAACTCTTTGGGCACTTCAGCACCCATCAGGTTCTTACCAAAATAATCCCAGCGGCGGCGTGTCATATAATTGGCATCAGCACCATAACCATGGCGTGCATTGGGGAATACTACCAGGTCGAAATCCTTATTGGCTTTTTGCAAAGCTTCTACCACCAGGTAAGTATTGTAAGGAGGTACATTATCATCCATACCACCATGTGCCAGTAACAGTTTTCCTTTCAGGTTGCCGGCATTGATCTGGTTGGCCTGCTTGGCGTAATTAGATGTGCCATCAGCTTCTTTTACTTCCCGACCAATATAACGTTCGCCCCAGTCGTCTTCGTAGTTGCGGTTATCGTGGTTACCACTTTCAGAGATACCCACTTTATAAAAATCGGGAAAGGTGAACATGGCATCGGCTGTGGCAAAGCCGCCGCCTGAGTGGCCCCAGATACCCACTTTGTCTATATCGAGGTAAGGCCTGGTTGCTGCCAGTTGTTTGATCCCACTAACCTGGTCATCGAGCGTATTGCTGCCCATATTGCCATAGCAGGCATCGTGGAAAGATTTGGAACGATCGGGGTTGCAACTGCCATCAATGATGATGATGATGAACCCAAGATCGGCCAGTGCCTGGTGATCGCCACGGGCTGCAATGAAATTACGGCTTCCTACACCACCACCCTGCGGACCAGGATATACATAGTTTACGATGGGGTATTTCTTAGAAGGATCAAAATTGCGTGGCTTGAACATGAGGCCATACAGATCCCATTTACCATCGTTTGATTTTACTTTAATTGGCTCGGGTGCTTTCCAACCTGTTGCTACCAATTTGCTGATGTCGGCTTTCTCCAGTTCAGTAACTAATTTGCCGCTCATATCCCTCAACACAGCTACGGGCGGCACATTTGGCTGCGAGTAGCTATCGGTAAAATATTTACCATCAGGCGAAAGCGAAATATTATGATTACCATCTTCTGGCGTTAACAGTTTTAAATTACTGCCATCAAACTTAATGCTGTAAAAATGCGCAAAGTACGGATCACGGCCAGCTTCACGTCCATTGGCCATAAAATACAGCGTGCGGTTTGCTTCGTCTATTTTCAATAATTGGGTAACCACAAAATTACCCTTGGTGATCTGGTTCTTAAGTTTGCCGGTTGTGGCATCGTACAGGTATAAGTGCCCCCAGTCGTCACGCTCGCTGTACCAAATGATCTCATTTGTTTTATCCAGGAAATGATTGTTGATACTACCCTGCCCGCTTTCGTATTGTGTGGCAACGGTTTCAGTAAATACTTCTTTTACATCGCCGGTTGCGGCATCTGCAATGCGTACTTTCTCTACCTTATGATCACGACTGGTGCCCACAAAGAAAAGTTTGCTACCTTCAGCATTCCATTCATTATCATCATAACCACCGCTGGATGCGATATCATCGCTGAGTGTTCCTCTATGATCATCAGCAGGTATTTTAAGACGTATCACTTTACGATTATCTACATCAATAATTACACGATGAATTTTTACTATTGCTGTATCCTGTGGTAAAGGATACTTCCACTCTTCCAGCCGGGGTGCGCCAACGTTAGTTGACACCAGGTACATGGTGCTTACATTACGCTGATCCTGCTGAAAGGTTGCGATCTTTTTTGAGTCAGGACTCCAGAGTAAAATAGGACGGTCGCTATGTGTCCATCCGGCGTTATCGGTAGCATATCCAAAATCTTTCACACCATCAGTGGTAAGTTGGGTCTCCTGTTTGGTATCCATATCTTTTACCCAAAGGTTCCAGTCTTTAATATAAGCTGCTTTTTTTCCATCGGGAGAAAGGGCTTCATTTCCTCCGCCTCCTCTCCTTCTTCCGCCTGCCGCACCTGCAGCACCATTACCCCCATCGGGTAAGATAGATTTTTTATCTGGCCCGGTTTTGCGGCTGCCATCAGCAGGATCGATCAATACATATTCTACACCGCCCGGTACAGATACTGCATACCAGAGTTTGCCATCGGGCAACCAGTTGGGGTTTACATTATTCCGGAAAACCAGCTTGCTGGTGTTGAAGCCCAGGGATTTGACAGCTCCCTCATAATCGGTGGTGGTTAAAACCTTTTTATCTGACTGGGCGGTTACAGTAAGCCCGGCAAAGCCAGTGATTGCCAATGCAATAAAGTATTTTTTCATATTGAAGTTTGTTTCGGGCGTTAATTTAGGAAAAGTTGGGGAATTGAAGTTTGTAATATGTTGAGTGGTAAGAATAGTCGTTTTTTCTTTTTCATTTGTCTGATAAAAACGGAGAATGCATTTTGCTTTGTAGATAAACCAATCATCACAGAGCGTTGTTATGTTTCCTTTTTTCCCCTTGCCCAAAAGAACCGAAAGAAAGCACACTAACCCAATCGCAACCTGGAATTATACGCAGGCTTGGCTTTTGCACTAATTTTTTGATTTGTATGCCTGAACGCTATTCTTAAAAGTAATGCCTTCATCAAAAAAGGAATTTTAGTTAACCGCTGGTTTTGTCATGACCTTTTATGCCGGATTTGTATAACGGCCAAAAAACAGCGTGTGACTTATATATAACGATTCAGAAAAAAGCTGCAGGATCAATTGGATGAAAACTGGTACCTAAATCCTCCCATCATCCACCGCCCCGGCATACGGGCCCCCAGCAGATCACTATACTGCCTGTTAAAAAGATTATTGGCCTGCATAAAAAGACTGATCTTTTTCGCAAACAAAAACCCTTCGGCCTTTACATTACAAACAAAGTAATCTTTACTTACATAAGCCTGAATTGCCGGCGCAGACTGTGCGTTTCGGCTCTTATACAACCCGTTTACATTAATAGCAAAGAAGCGATTGCTGTACATCAGATTGGCATTAACCAGGAATTTAGCATGCGAAGAAATGTAGAAAGATTGTATACCATTACTGCTCTTACTATCCAGCCAAAGCACACCTGCTGTTGCAATTATTTGCTGTTTTTTAAATGATCGCTGAAACTGAATATCTGTTTCAAAACCGCTGGTATTAACGCTGGCAATATTTGTTGCCAATGCATAGGTTCCGGTTGGTGAAAGGTTTTCTTTTCGTGGCATGTTGGCGTATGCTGTAGTTACCCAATCTATCAGCTTGGACTGATCGCGGCGGAAAAAGCCGGAAGAAAGCTTGAAGCTATTCTTTATAAAAATATCAATGCCTGCTTCATAACTAAAAGAACGCTCGGCGGCCAGGCTAGGATCACCAATACTTCCGCTGGTAACCAAAGCTTTGTTGTAATTGTTGTAACGCTCGGTAAAATCGGCCTGCCGGATGGTTTTGCCTGCACTGCCCCGTAATTGAATCCGCTTCATTTTATATGACAGATTTATTTGTGGCACCAGTTCGGTGCCGCTGCTCTCTGTATAGTCTATACGTACAGCAGGAGAAAGAAAAAACTGTTTACCGATGTATTGATTGAGAATAAGAAAACCGGCAAACTGGTTAAGTTGGTGGTTACCCCGGTCGTTAGAACTGATCTGTTTGTGCTGAAACTGTAACCCACTTACCAATCCCGTACTTGCAGAAACTTCAATCTCGTAGCGGGCACTTAACTGTAACAACGATGAAATATTTTTATTGGCCGTTGATGCCGGGTTGAAGGCAAATTCATCTTTTGCTTTTTTGTAACCTGCGTCAAATATAAATTTACCCTTCGTCTTCTGATAGACAAGGTGCAAATGGTTCCAGGTACTTTGTACTTTTTCTTTTGCAGTATCTGATTTAAACGTGGTATAAAAATTCTGTGCCGCAAAGTCTCTGCTATCATAGGCCAGGCGCAAAGCCAGTTGCCAATGTTTACCAAATTGTTGCAGTGCCGATAAAGAAACAGTGTGATTATTAAAGTAACCTCTTGTACCACGTTGTAATTGCCCGTTGCTGTTATTGCCAAAGAGGCCAGCCGCCACAGCTGTATTTTTATGCTGGTAAAATCCACCTGCCTGCAACCCCCACTGGTCAAACTGTCCGGCTGTACCCTGCACAGTAACCTGCTTTTTACTTTGCCCTGCTTTTGCGGCAAATGTTTTGGTAGTAATAAGTACAACACCCCCTACCGCCTCGGAGCCATAAATGGCTGAGGCAGCACCTTTTAATATTTCTATCTTTTCTATTTCGGCAGCAGCAATAGGTATATAGCTGTTGAAATGCCCGGTATTGGGATCGTTGAGCCGCAGCCCGTCGAGAATGATAAGCACTTGCTGAAAGGTTCCGCCTCTTAATACAATATCTGATTGCGCACCAGCTGGCCCACGCATTTGTACTTCTACTCCCGGAATAAACCGCAGCAATTCATCCAAAGATTGCACAGGTAGCCGGTTAAAATAATCTCCGGGAATGCTGGTAATATTTCTACCCGATCGGGAAACAGAGACAGGCTTTAACGATGCAGCAATGGTTACAGGATCTAAGAGTTGTTCGGCTTGTTGGGCCACTGCATTAACATAAGTGGCAGTAAAAGCGATGATAAAGATTAACCGCATAGCAATTTTTTGGGACTGCAAAGATGTTAGCGTAAATGCTTCTTATTGTCATTTAATTGTCATTTAGCAACTAAACAATTTTTGCAGGAGCGAAAAAAAAAGATGAGATAAAAACAGACTTAATGTATAACAGGGCCAGGCTTATCGTTAGAAAACAGGCAGGCCTTATAAACACCTGGCGTAATGCCTTCTGCCTTTTTAAACAACCTTACAAAATAATTTACATCCACAAAACCGCACTGGCGGCTAACAGCGCTGATATTGTTTTTAGCATCGGCGAGTAATTGCTTGGCAAGCTTGATGCGTTCACGAATAATGTATTCAAGCGGAGAGATTCCAAACTGCTCCTTAAACCATTTAAAAAATTCATTCCGGCTCATATAAGCCTTGCGGCAGAGCGAATCAACAATGATCTTTTCAGTAAGATTCTCATGTATATAATGCACTACATGATGCAGTCGGCTGTGGTTATTGTTGTCGGCAGCTTCGGTGTTTACCTGCACCAGGTGCTGACTTTGCAAAAGCCGTATCATCAGTTCTTTCAGGTTAAGGTCGGCATAAATATTCTTTGCCCTGTCCTCTGAACTACATACACGGATAAGTTTATTGATGAGGCCTGTTACTTCATTATCATTGGCAAAATGGTATTGGTTGAACTGCAGTTTCCAGTTGTGCCTGGTATCGGGGTCCGTGTTATAATATTGATCAAGATAATTCAGGGTATCCCTTACATAGCCCGAATCTACTGCCAGGGCAATACACTGCGTTGGGTTTTCAGCTTCAGCCTCCGGAAAATCAATGACCATGGTTTCGTTGGCAGGAACGATGACCGTTTCTCCAGGCAGGTAATCAAAGGAAGGTTTATCAAAAAGATGCATTACTTTTTTACCACGCACCATGCTGGTGATCACAAAGTCGTTGAAGGTAAGCGGCACCCGGTAAGCTTCCTGGTAACTTTCAAATACGTTCAGCTCACAGTTCTGCAGGTTAAATACACGCCTGTTCTCTACCAGCGTTTGCAGGTATTTGGGATGTGTGAGATCGATCGTATTCAGATAATTTTTTACAGGCAATCGTACTTCATTTTACAGTTACAATGTAGCAAATCCTGATTATTCAACCTATGATTTGGTACGATTGTGCTATAAAAAAATACAAAAGTGCCGCAACCTTCATGGATATAGATAGAAATTGGCTTTATTATTTAACGATTAAACTTCTATAACATGAGTACAGCAACAGCCGCTGCGCCAACAGCTAACCTGGCGGCAAGGCCAACCTTCAAAGAAAAATATGACCACTACATTAACGGCGAATGGACTGCGCCCAGCAGTGGTGAATACTTCGATAACATCAGTCCTATTGACGGCAAAGTGTTTACCAAAGCCGCCCGTGGCAATGCAGCAGATATTGACAAAGCGATTGATGCAGCCACAGTAGCTTTTAAAACCTGGGGCAAAACACCTGCTACATTACGCAGCAACCTGATGATAAAAATTGCACAGGTTATTGAAGATAATCTTGAATACCTGGCCGTGGTGGAAACTATTGATAATGGAAAAGCCATCCGGGAAACCAGGGCTGCCGATCTTCCATTGGTGATAGACCACTTCCGCTATTTTGCCGGGGTGATACGCAGTGAGGAAGGATCAGTAAGTGAGCATGATGAAACAACGGTGTGCATTAATTTACATGAACCAATCGGTGTCGTAGGACAGATCATTCCCTGGAATTTTCCTTTGCTAATGGCTACCTGGAAGATAGCTCCTGCCCTTGCTGCAGGCTGCACGGTGGTAGTTAAACCTGCTGAACAAACTCCCACCAGTATCATGGTATTGATGGAACTGATCGGTGATATTTTACCAAAAGGTGTGTTGAATATTGTTACAGGATTTGGGCCTGAAGCAGGAAAGCCATTGGCTTCTTCTCCTAAAGTAAACAAGGTCTCTTTTACCGGCGAAACAACTACCGGCAGACTGATCATGCAATATGCATCTGAGAATTTAATTCCGGTTACGATGGAGTTGGGCGGTAAAAGTCCAAATATATTCTTTGAATCGGTTGCTGATGCAGATGATGAATTCTTTGATAAAGCGGTTGAAGGCGCCGTAATGTTTGCCTTAAACCAGGGCGAGGTTTGTACCTGTCCTTCCAGGATCTTAGTGCATGAAAATATTTATGAGAAATTCATGGACAGGGTGATACAAAGAACCAAAGCAATCAAGTTGGGTAATCCTTTGGATGGCACGGTGATGATGGGTGCACAGGCATCGGAAGACCAATACAAAAAAATACTGAGCTATTTTGATATTGGCAAACAGGAAGGTGCGCAGGTGCTGACCGGTGGTGAAGCTTTCCATCAAAACAGCGGACTGGAGCATGGTTATTATATTCAGCCTACTATTTTTAAAGGGCATAATAAAATGCGCATTTTCCAGGAAGAAATATTTGGCCCGGTAACTTCCGTTACCACTTTTAAAACAACCGAGGAAGCCATTGCCATTGCGAATGATACTTTGTATGGTTTGGGCGCCGGTGTATGGACAAGAGATGCTCATGAATTGTACCAGGTACCACGTGCCATACAGGCTGGTCGTGTGTGGGTGAACTGCTATCATGCATATCCGGCTCATGCGCCATTTGGAGGTTACAAAAAATCCGGCTTTGGCAGAGAGAACCATAAGATGATGCTGGGCTACTATCGCCAGACGAAAAACATGCTGATCTCTTACAGCAAAAGCAAACTGGGTTTCTTTTAGCAGAACAGCATAGACATCTTTATTTTTTGCCGGGAAGCCGGAAAGCCGTTAGGGAATAGGAAATTAACTTTCAGTACTTAACGTCTTACCGCCTTACCGGCAAATTTTCTAAAATTTAGCTTTAATATAGCTTAAAAAAAATCCGGTATGCAAACTCCCCGTGTAATAGCAAATGATGCAGCAAAGGCTTTAATTGAAAAACTAAAGCAACTGCATGGTCCGCTGATGTTTCATCAAAGTGGTGGCTGCTGCGATGGCAGCCAGCCTATGTGCTTTGAAGCCGGCGAATTTAAAGTGGGCGGTAGTGATGTTTGCTTAGGAGAAGTGGAAGGCTGTAAATTCTATATGGGCGCTGACCAGTTTGAATACTGGAAACATACACAACTCATATTAAGCGTAACACCGGGAAGAGGAAGTAGTTTTTCTCTAGAGATACCATTAGGCGTACGATTCTTTATTGAATCGAGATTATTTACAGATGAAGAACTTGAAAACCTGGTTGAAATGACCGTAGTAGAATAAATGCTTTAACCCCGATACAGTTTTATATTTGCCATGTAATTAACCATGGCACACAAATATCTTTTCCCCAACACTTATGGACTGGTGCTTTGCGGCGGCAAAAGCAGTCGCATGGGCACGGATAAAAGCATGCTGCGTTACTATGACAAACCGCAGCGTTATCATGTGTACGATATGCTGCAACCATTCTGCGAAGCAGTTTACATTTCCTGCGATAAAGAGCAGTTGAACAATATGGACGCAGGATATAATGCAATTGCTGATTATGATACATTCAGCAATATGGGGCCCATGGGTGCTTTGTTAACGGCTTTTATTGAGTTTCCCAAAAAGAATATCCTGCTGATCGGTTGCGATTATCCCTTTTTAAAAACGGAGGAGCTGAAAAGATTTTCAAATATTTGTAAAGAAGCGCCGGCCACTTTTTATAACCAGCAGGCTAATATTTATGAATCTATGCTGGGCTGGTATCCATACAGTTGTGTTGAAACATTAAAACAAATGTTTACAGCCAGGGAATTTTCATTGCAGCAGTTGCTTAAAAAGACCAACGCACAACAATATTTACCGGCAGATACAAATACTATTAAAAGCATAGATACCATGGAGGCTTTCTCTTTAGCCGTTAAGCAGATAAATGCAGGATAGTTTTCCTAATTTTAAGGAATGAAAGGCAGCCAGGTAGAAGATATAAAAATACAAAGGATCTGTTCGGGCGAAATCAGTGAGGCAGCAGATAAAGTTGCTGTAGAAGAACCTTTGCAGTTGCAGGTTGTGTACAGTACTGCAACCGGGCAAATGCTGAAGGACATTGCCGTAACCATGCGCACACCCGGCAATGATGAGGAACTGGCAGCCGGCTTTCTGTTTACCGAAGGCATTATTAAAAGCGCTGAAGTTATCAGCGAAATAAAACATGCACACGTTGATGAAAATGTAGTGCAGGTAATTTTAAAAGAGAACATAATACCGGCATTAGGTAATGCTGCACGTAATTTTTATACCACTTCCAGTTGTGGTGTTTGTGGCAAGGCAAGCATTGAAGCCATACAAACCCATTCGCAATATGGCGATGTAAAAAACGACCATTTAATACCTGCTGCAATATTTTATAGTTTACAAAACGAATTGAAACAGCAGCAAAAGGTTTTTGAAGATACAGGCGGAATTCATGCCAGCGCCTTGTTTGACGGGGATGGAAAATTCATTATACTTCGTGAAGATGTGGGCAGGCACAATGCATTGGATAAGATCATTGGTGCTGCCATGCTGAAGAAAGGTTTGCCATTAAACAACTGCATATTGTTATTAAGCGGCAGGGCCAGTTTTGAGCTGGTACAAAAAGCCGTGATGGCTGGCATTAAGGTCATAGCGGCTGTGGGAGCTCCTTCCAGCCTGGCAGTGGAAATGGCAAAGGAAAACGAGGTAACTTTAATTGGATTTTTGAAAGAAGGCAGGTTTAATATTTACAGTAGTAAAGAAAGGATAAGTTTACAATAAACCCTTTGTTAACTTTATGATTTCATTTGTTCCTTAGTGGTAAAAATTTAAACACAAAGGGCACAAAGTTTTGGCAAAAAGGACACGAATTAAAAATTCAGTAATGAAGTTAAGGATCAAAGGAAATTCGTTAAGGATACGGCTTACTAAAACGGAGGTAAGCAAACTTTCAGATACCGGTTACCTGGAAGAGCAGACCAACTTCTCCGGCAACCGGTTTATCTATGCTTTGCAGGGAACAGATGCAAATGAACTATCTGCAACATTTGAAAATAATAAAGTAACGATGTTTGTGCCTTCTTCATTCACTAAAGACTGGCCTGTAAATAATATTGTAGGATTGGATGCAAAAATGCCTTTGCCGGGCAATGAATCGCTATACCTGCTGATAGAAAAGGATTTTGTATGCCTGGATCATACTACCGAAGACCAGAGCGACAATTACGAGAATCCCAATAAATCCTGTTGATAAAGCATTTCTTTAGCCTTCTCAATTTTTAATTGCTACAGATAAAAAACAGAAAATTCAAATTTTTTGTTTTAAATTTATCCACATTTTAAGTCACACCCTAAACCGCTGCTTTTGAAAAAGATTGCCCTTTATAACATTAAAGGTGGTGTTGGCAAAACAACTACCACTGTAAACCTGGCCTGCCTGCTTGCAAAGCAGGGCTTAAGTGTATTACTGTGGGACCTGGATCCGCAGGGAGGCAGCAGTTATTTCTTTAAACAGGAAAACTTTAATGACAATACGCATGACCGGCTCTTTGACCGGTACATACCCATCTACGATGTGATCCGCCCTACAGACACTTACCTGATCGATGTGATCAGCAATGATTCGAAATTCTCTGACCAGTTCATGAACAAAGCTTCACGCATTACTGCGCTGAACTTTTTAAATGAAGAACTGATCAGCAATACCCTGAATGAAGTGACTGATGATTATGATGTATGCATCATGGATTGCTCACCTGGCAGGTTCCAGTTACACCAGAATATTTTTAAGGCATCCGATATGCTGCTAATACCCAATATACCTGCACCGCTTTCGGTACATTGCAATAATATGCTGGTAAGTGAACTGCAGCAAAAATTCAGTTCATCAAAAACCAGGATACTCAGTTTTTACAACATGGTACAGTCGCACAAAAACCTGCATAAATTTTACCTGAATAACCGGGATGAAAGTCAGCACTATATTCTTAACAATCATATACCTTTTTACGCAGAAATAGAAAATATCACTTTAAGTAAGGAATCTATCTTTCACCAATTGAAGGAGTTTAAGCCCAATATATACTATCAAAAGCTGTGGGCAGAAATATGTGCACGGATGAACTGGAATGGATTTACTGAATCCAAAGCGCCGGTAGTTGGCTTTAATGAAGAATTTGTTCATCCACATCAACCGAGTGTTTCATTTCATCAAACGGAGCAACTACGCCAGGCTGCACAATAAACAGAGCTACTGATCTTTAACTATTTATGTAGCTGCGTTTTTATACTTCCCCTTGCTTTTCCTGATGTTGCATGCCACCACCTTATATTCAGGGCACATGGCTTCACTATCGCTGATACTGCTGGTGATATTATTCAGCATCATTTCCGGAAAATGAAAAGTACTGCTGAGTATGCCGGGCTTCACTTCGTCTGTGATCTTTGCTTTGATATCCACTTTTCCCCTCGGCGATTCCACACAAACCATATCGCCATCACTAATTAAATGCTTGCGGGCATCTTCTTCACAGATGAGCAATACATCTTCGGTAAGTATATCCACATTCCTTGTTCTACGAGTCATGGCGCCACAGTTATAATGTTCAAGTTCGCGATTGGTGGTAATGATGTAAGGATATTCTTTTCCATACTGCAGTATCTCTTCCGAATCCTTAAAAGCATTGAACATGAATTTACCTTTACCTCTTGTAAATGTTTCGGTATGCAGGATCTCTGTATCTGTTCCGTCTTTTTTAACCGGCCATTGCTTGCCGTTATCTCCCAGTTCATTCCATTTTACACCTGCAAAAAAGGGAACTACCTGTGCAATTTCTTCCAGCATGGTTTCGGGATCGTAATCAGCCTGGGCGTAACCCATACGGTTCATGATGTCTACAATGATCTGTCCGTCGCTCTTGGTTCCTTCAATAGGTTCCACCACTTTATTTACCTTTTGTATCCTTCTTTCACCGTTGGTAAAGGTTCCGCTTTTCTCTAAGAAAGAAGCCCCGGGTAAAATAACGGTTGCCAGTTTAGCTGTTTCAGTCATGAATAATTCCTGCACCACAAATAACTCCAGTTTATCCAGAGCCTTCACCACATGATGCGTATTAGGATCTGTCTGCGCCATATCTTCACCAATTACCCAAATGGCTTTCATTTTATCATTCAGGGCAGCATCGTACATCTGCGGTATTTTTAAACCGGCATGTAAAGGAAGTTTAGCGTGATAGAATTCCTCGTACATTTTGTGTATATCCGGGTTGGTCACATCAAGGTAACCAGCGCCCTGGTAAGGCTGGCAGCCCATATCGGCAGCACCCTGCACATTATTTTGTCCACGCAAAGGATTTACACCCACTCCCCTGCGGCCAATGTTACCTGTTATCATGGCAAGATCTGCAATCAGCATTACGGTGTATGTTCCCTGTGAATGTTCAGTTACACCCAGTCCGTGAAAAGACATGGCATTGGGTGCAGATGCATAAGCGATTGCCGCATCATGAACCAGGTTGCGGTCAACACCGGTAATGCTTTCCAGTTCATCCATATTGAGATTTAAAACACTTTGCCTGAACTCATCATAACCTTCTGTTCTTGTGGCAATAAAATCCTTGTCTTCTACATTCTCTTTTATGATATAATACAGCATCATATTCAGCAAGGCTACATTGGTACCAGGACGAAGCTGCAAATGATAGTTAGCATAATTAGCCAGCTCTGTTCTCCTTGGGTCTATCACGATCAGTGTCTTGCCCTTCATCGCCTGCTGCTTGATCTTGGCACCTGTTACGGGATGTGCATCGGTAGGATTGGCGCCGATCACCATCATACAATCGGTGTACTGCATATCAATCACCGAGTTGGTGGCAGCACCGGTTCCAAAAGTGCGCTGCATACCAATGGCTGTGGGAGAATGGCAAACCCTGGCACAACTATCAATATTATTGGTACCAATTACAGCACGGATAAATTTCTGCATGATGTAGTTCTCTTCGTTAGTACATCTTGCCGAAGAGATACCTGCAATCGCATCGGGGCCATGATCATTTTTTATCTGTGTAAGTTTATTTGCAATAAAGTCATAAGCTTCATCCCAGGTAGCTTCTGTAAATACTCCATCTTTTTTTATCAGTGGTGTACGTAGTCTTTCCGGATGATTGTAAAATGAGAAAGCATAACGTCCTTTCAGGCAGGTATGGCCGCCATTGGCTTCAGCATCATAAGGTGCTTGTATAGATTTGATAGTACCAGCGTTCACAGCAACATCCAGGTTGCATCCTACTCCACAGTAAGTACAAACTGTACGAACTTTTTTATCAAATACAATAGATTTCGATTCAAACACATCGCTGATAGCAGATGTGGGACAAGCCTGTGCACAGGCGCCACAGCTTACACAGTCGCTTTCTTTAAAACTAACATCGCTGCCTTTGATGATATGACTGTTGAAACCACGGCCTGCCATGCTTAACACAAACTGGCCCTGTACTTCATCGCAGGCACGCACACAACGATAGCAATTGATGCATTTAGAGAAATCAGAAGTCATATACGGATGACTCAGATCCTTTTGTTTATCCAGATGATTTTTCCCTTCGGGATAACGCACATCACGAATGCCTACTTTGGCAGCAACAGACTGCAGTTCGCAGTTGTTATTCACTTCGCAGGTAAGACAGTCGAGCGGATGATCTGTAAGGACCAGCTCAATAATGTTTTTACGTAGTTTTTCTATTCGTTTGGAATGAGGATAGATATAGGAATTGGCCATCACCGGCGTGTGGCAGCTGGCCTGGGCTTTGGCTGTCCCATTCTCTGAAAGCGCCACATCCACGCTGCAAACCCTGCAGGAACCAAAAGGATCGAGATTGGGGGCATCGCACAGTGTTGGTATATAGTCTTTGCCAAAATTCCTGCGGAGGAATGCGAGGATGGTTTCACCTTCTTTAATTTCAAAAGGTTCATTGTCTATATAAGCAACAACTGCCGCCGGCTTTCCGTTGCCGGAGCCATAGGTAAATGTGGTGCCTTTGGCAGCCTGGCTGTGTTTGTCTTCTATTTTATATGCAATACCCATAGCGGGATGATTTAATTGTTTTACCACAAAGGACACAAAGAGATGACACACAAAGAGCACAGAGCTATCTCTTTTGTGTACTTTGTGTCCTTTGTGCACTTTGTGTAAACCTTCGTGTGCTTTGTGGTTAAAATGTTTCTCATTTAAAATATGGTTTCAATTCTTCTTCAAAATACTGCAGTGCATTTTTAACAGGCAGGGGCAATCCTCCACCCAATGCACAAAGCGAACCAATCTCTAATGTTTCAATAAGATCGTTCAACAGGTTTCTGTCAATTTTATAGTCGCTTTCCTGTGCCTGCTTCAGCATTTCATATCCACGTGTGCTACCAATGCGGCAGGGAAAACATTTGCCACAACTTTCATTTGCTGTAAACTGAAACAGATGTTCCAGGTATTTAACAACAGGAAATGCCTGGGGAATACAAACCACAGATGCATGCCCCAGCAGGAATCCATTCTGCGAAAAACTTTCAAAGTCAACGGTAAGGTCTTTTATCTTTTCAACTGGAACCAGTCCGCCAAGCGGGCCGCCAATATGCATGGCTTTTATGTTTTGCTTAAAGCCTCCTCCCAGATCATTGATAACAACAGACAGCGGCGTACCCATATCCACTTCATAAATGCCGGGCCTGTTAAAGAATCCATCCAATGAAACCAGTTTTGTTCCTGTAGATTTTCCGATGCCTATTGATGCAAATTGTTTGCCCCCATTCTTAATGATATACGGAATGCAGGCCAGCGTTTCTACATTATTTACAACCGTTGGTTTATTGAAAAGCCCCTGCTGTGTGGGATAAGGTGGCCTCACTCTTACTTCAGGCCTTTGCCCTTCAATGGATGATAGAAGGGCCGTTTCTTCACCGCATATATAGGCGCCCATGGCTTTAATAAGCTTGAAATTAAAATTGAAACCTGAACCAAGGATATTTTCTCCCAATAGATTTTCATCCTGCAGATGGTTGATAGCATCCTGAATGATCTCCTGCGATTCGGGATATTCGGCCCGGATGTACAGCACTCCGGTATCAGCGCCAGCAATGTAACCTGCAATCATCATGCCCAGTAAAACACTGTGCGGCTGTTGCTCCATCAGGTAGCGGTCGCTGTATGCACCCGGGTCGCCTTCATCGGCATTGCACACTATAAATTTTTGCTTGCCTGCCGAGTTGCGGCATGAGTCTAATTTAAAGGCTAACGGGAAACCTGCTCCTCCTCTACCCCTTAAACCTGAATCTTTTAGTTCTCCCAATAATGCTTCAGGACTTTGTTGCAGGGCGGCAGCCAGTATTTTGTAATACTCATTTACGTGGGTGAATGCTTCGGTTAAAACCGGGGTACCATATGAATGTACCTGGTATCTGTCAACTAATTTTGAATTTTTACTTTTTACTTCTTCTATCTGATCTGCTGCGTTACCAGAATAATTTTTTCCTTCATAATTAAATGCGCTGTTCTCATGGCAGCGGCCCAGGCAGCACATTTCGCCAATCTCATCTTTACTGAATACGTTGCTTAGCTTTTCTCTTACAGCATCTTGCGTACCTGCAGTCATGCAGGCGCTGCCATTGCATACAAATACTTTTTTGCCTTTATTATCTTCTTTTAAAAAATCGTAAAAACTGGCAGTACCAAATACGTTGGCTTTGCCCATCAAAAATTCTCCGGCAAGTGCTTCCATTCTTTCTGCTGATGGAGTACCCGTGTCTGCTGCAGCTACACCCAGTGCTTCAAAAAGATTGTTCTTCAATCCCTTTCTGCCGGATAATTCTCCCAGGTTCTTAGACATACCGATAGTTTACAGCAATTTAATTATTAAATCGCTAAATCTGCTCAGTTTTTGCCTAAAACAAAAAACCTTCTCTGCAGAAGGTTTTTAATCAGGGTAAGCAATTACTTAATTTCTTTAAGTTGATGATCCATTGGTTTTCACAGGATAGAGAGGTTTTTTGATGTTGGATATTGGATATCGGGATTCATTTAACAGTATAAAGATAATTACCCTGTAAAGCAGATCTTGTAATAGGGGCTTTTAAGTTTTTGTAGTTTTCTTACGATTGCAGTTATAAAAAAGGATTCAGCCGGGATGCAAAATCAGTTTAAAACAAAAATTAAAAAACCTTCTTTGCAGAAGGTCTTTTAAAATACTTAACTAATTAGATGCACATCTTCCGGTTCACAGGTCTTCACAGGATACAAGAGATTTGATAGGTGGATATTGGATATTGAAATTCATTAACAATACAAATATACCTCTGCTGTTTGTAGTGTTTTGTAAAGGCCGCTGTTAAGTTTTTGTAGTTTTTTTACGATTGGTTGTACATTAAAAATGATGCCCAGCTTTTTCTGAAATATGTGGTCATCTGGCAGGGTAAATAGATATTGTAATTTATACGGGAATACTGAAATAAAAACAAGCCCCTTTTCCGTCATCAGATCTTAGTTCTATATTTCCACCAAGCTGATCTACCAGTTTTTTTACGGTTGCCAGTCCTATGCCATTCCCCCTTTTTCCATACCTGTCTTCGGGCGATAATACTTCAAATATGGTAAAAACATTTTTGTGATGTTCGGGAGGTATGCCCGGGCCGTTATCCTGCAGGTAAAATTCATACTGCGATGCATTTTCGGCAATGCCTATTTCAATCTCTGTTCTTGCTTTATTATTGTATTTAACCGCATTTGAAACCAGGTTGGTTAATATCTGGCTTAGTGCCGCTTTGTTGATCGTTATTTTCTCAAGTGTGCTGTTTATGCCGATGGTAATCTCCGGATCGTTATAAAACATGGCTCCGATTTCCTTTTTAATTTCGTCAATATAGATCACTTGCTTTTTTTCCTGCAGTACTTTGTCGCATTTACTGTAATCAAGTAACCCATCAACGAGGGAAGAAAGATTGCGGGCTGAATCGGTAATGATATCAAGTATTTCCCTGCCCCGCTCATCAAGACTTTGCCCGAACATTTTCAGGAACAGGCGTCCCATACTCATAATATTCACTACCGGGGTTTTCAAATCGTGTGCTGCAACATAAGCAAAGCGTTCCAGGTCCTCATTCTTCTGCTCCAGCGATTTCAGTGCTGCTTCATATTCCATCCTCATCTTTCTCATTTCCAGCAAATTCATTACCTGTTTCGACAGGGCTTTCAGCCCGGTGAGTTGTTCTTCTGAAAGTTTGCTGGGCTTATGATCAATTACACATAATGTACCTAAAGCAAAGCCATCATGGTTTACCAGTGGTACGCCGGCATAAAAGATAACATGGGGCTCTCCGGTAACCAGCGGATTATCCCTGAAACGCTCATCATTTCTGGCATCGCCAACAGAAAAAATATTGTTTGGATCGTTAATGGCATGTGCACAAAAAGCAAACTCCCTGGCGGTTGCGGAAGCATCCAATCCATGATGCGATTTAAACCACTGCCTTTTGTCGTCTATCAGGCTGATTAGTGAGACAGGCGTGTTACAAATAGATGCAGCAATGGCGGTAAGATTATCATAATCCTCCTCTGGAAGGCTATCAAGAATTGAATAAGACACCAGGCTTTCAATCCTTTTATTTTCATTTGATTGAACGTGGGCTTGCAGCATAAACAGTTCTGTATTTGTTATACATCTATCATTTTAATACAACAGCGGGTAAAATAAGAGAGAATATTTCTATGCTTGCAACATGAATATACGAATAAATTTCAATACAAAAGAATAATCATCTGCGGGATGCTTTATATTGCAACTAAAAATGAGGGGTGATAGTATTAGCAGTTTTCCGCAGTAAAACAGTTACCTGGTTCTGTTAAACACAATTATAAGAAGTGGCAGTTCCATTAAACTAATTTCTATTTTGTGTATATATTCGTTTATGATTCAAACCTGTTAATCTGTATATTTTAACCTAAAAAACTTATTGCATGAAATTATTTTCCTTCCTGATCGTATTTTTTATTTCACTTAAAACCCAGGCCCAGAAAGATTATTGGCAACAGCAGCTTCGATATGATATAAAAGCCGAACTGAATGACGCTGAAAAATCTATTACCGGTTTTGAAACTATTGTTTACAAAAACAATTCATCTTCAACACTTAATTTTATCTGGTTTCATATATGGGCCAATGCCTATAAGAACAACAGTACAGCACTGATACAGCAGATCAGCAATGATGCAAGCCGTTCAAAAAAAATGAAAGACTTTGGTACCGGGTCTATTGACGGACTAGACTTTAAAATAAACGGCCAGGTAGCAAAAACCGAGGCGCACTCTAATCCACAATATATCGACATTATTAAACTGGTCTTAAATACACCCCTAAATCCCGGGGATTCAATAACCATTTCCACACCATTTAAAGTTATGTTGCCACCTTATTTTTCAAGGTCGGGTTATGCTGATGGCGAATTTATGGTCTGCCAGTGGTATCCGAAACCGGCAGTATTTGATAAAGATGGCTGGCATGAATTTCCATACCTGGATATGGGTGAATTTTACAGCGAATATGCCAGCTACAATGTAAACATAACAGTACCTTCTGAATATGTTGTAAGTGCAACGGGTACCATGCAAACCAAGGCCGAGCTGGACGAATACAAAAGAATTGGAACAGAAAATGCTGCCAGCAGAAATAATAAACCAGTGTTATACAATGCTGTTGATAAAACAGCCCCTAAAACCCTGCACTATGTTGCTGATAATGTACCTGACTTTGCCTGGTTTGCTGATAAAGATTTTGTTATACAATATGATACAATTCTGTTAGAGCCGGGCAGAATCATTAATGCTTTTTCATTTTATCATAACAAAAGAAAAACGATCTGGAACAACAGTATGGATTATATAAAAGACGGTGTAAAAAAATACAGTCATTGGATCGGTAACTATGATTACCCGGTTGTACAGGTGGTAGAAGGGCCTAAAAATAATTCAAGTGGTGGTATGGAATACCCGATGGTAACACTGATCACCAGCCCGGATGCGAAAGCCGGAACCCTGGATGCTGTGATTGCCCATGAAATTGGCCACAACTGGTTTATGAGCATGCTGGGCAGTAATGAAAGAGCACATACCTGGATGGATGAAGGATTGAACAGCTATTTTCAGTTCAGGTATGAGGCAGAAAAATACCGTGCCAATTCAGTTTTCGGAGATGCCATTCCTTCTGCAATAAAAGAGCTGCCGGCCGATGAATTTCTGAGAGCAGTTTACAGTGTGATCAGTAAAAGTATACCCATGCAATCGGCCATGGATATACCTGCGGATAAATTTCCCAACAGCGATGAATACGGTTTGATATCGTATGTAAAAACAGCTGTGTGGATGTATATGCTTGAAGCTACTGTGGGTTGGGAAAAGACACAACTGGCCGTTCAGAACTATTTCAATAAATGGAAATACAAACACCCCCAGCCTGCCGATATGCAGGAAGCTTTTGAAGAAGCCCTTGGAGGTAAGCTAACTGCATTTTTTAGTCTTACTAAGAAGGAAGGGAAGCTTGAGTAATGTTTTCCTTATACATAAAATTGCCAGCCACAAAATGGCTGGCAATTTTATTTTTAATTTACGCAAACATTTTTTTTTACAAAGCTTTCCCCTGCGCCAGCTTATCTACAGCTGCTTGTATTATCTTTTTAATTTCAGGGCTTGGAGCATCGGCAAGCGCTTTATTACCAAATTCCAGTGCTTTTTTCAAATCGCCTTTGGCTGAGTAGCCACGCATTAAACCTGCGGCAGTGGGCCAGATACCATTGAATTTCTTATAGTTCATCTCAAAAATTTCCATGGCTTCTGTTGCCTTATTTTCGCCCAGCAGCTGCCGGCCATAATTATGTAACTCGTTCACTGTTGCCTTATCCAGCGCAGCTTTCATCATTCTATCTGCTTCGTCTTTTTTATTAAGTTTGTTAAGCAGCCCGGCTTTTACCGATAGGTTTTTAAAGTTATTGGCACCACCCAGGTTGGGGTCTACAGCCGAGTTTATCCAGGTGAGTGCTTCTTCGGTATTTACATTGTTTTGCAGGCACCAGGTTGCTGCTGCTTCCAGGCTGGGTGGGTCAAAACCTGCAGCACCGCTCATTTGTGAACGAATGTAAGCAAGTGTGGTAGCAGTAAGGTCAACCTCTACCTTAAAGGGAATACGCCAATGCTCCCACTCCAACGCTACTTCTACCGAATTACCGGTTTGTTTTGAAAAAGTATAATCAAGCCTTTCCTTGCTTTCTTTCACATCTTTTTGCTGGTAAGTGGTCACCCTCATTACGTCCATCTGGCTGTTGTAAAAATAGCTGCCCCACTCTGCTATATTTTTATTAAAAATGAGTACACAGGAATCGGGATATACTGCAATAAAAAATGCATACTTACCGGCAGCGAGTGATTTACCATTGATAGTTACATCAGTTGAAAAAGAAATATTGGTGCATTCATCGGCGCCTGCCCTCCAGGGAGATGCTGTATTTGAACCAAAGCCCAGCACTTTAAAATCGTACCAGGCAATATCGGTGCCCCATATTTTCCCTTCCCGGCCTTTAACTCCGGGTGCATTCCAGGCAATGTCGATATTGGTAGCACCCACAAACCTTCCGGCTTTGCATTTGAAATTGGTATTACCATCGGGCAAACGCATCATTTGCGCCTGCAGGCCTGTACTGCATTCCAGTAATAAAAAGGCAACGATAGCCGAAAAGAAGATATTTTTTTTCATAACAGTAGTTTTAATAAAAGATGAATAGAATGCTAATGTAGCCTGAATTTACCGTACCTGTTTTCCGTTCATATAAATGCCTCCAACAGAAGGGATACCACTAACCGGGTATTGTATTTAAAAAAACTAAACTCTACTTTTATATCCTAAATAAAAGAATATGGCACTTCCAAGAAAACTTACGGCAACAGAAAAAGTAAACTTTCACAATGATTTTCCTTTACTGGATGTAGATTTCACGATTGTTACAGATGAGCCTACAGGTGTTTACAATTGTATATCCTGGACGGTTGGCGTTACCAATTTCTGGCATTGGCCGGGAAGTACGCTGGCCAACTTCGACAGCTTTTATGCCCAGTTTGGATTACAAAGAAAAACGAAGGGATTTGTAGCAGCCTGGGGATTTGCCGATAACAGCATGACACATGGCTGCGTATCGGGCCCCACGCACGGCCCCTGCTGGGAGTCTAAATGCGGAAGCTGGGCTCGTATTCAGCATTGCTTAAATGAACTGAATGGCCCCGATTCGGTATATGGCCATGTAATTGCCTACTATAGCTGGAAGAGAATCGTTATTGGTCCAAAATTTCCGTTACCAAAATATCTTATCGAATACATGAAAATAAAAAGAGAATATACCAAAGAAGAAGTTGCACTTATAAAAAATCTTATTAAAGAGATACCTGCTGCAACTGTTTCGGAATTTGAAAAAAGGTTCAGGGCATGGAAGAATAGCTGGCTGAAGGGAAGTATGTCATCTGTATCGGACCCATATGCCAGAATGAAAACTGAAGGATACCGTGAACTTACTTCGATGGGTAAAGATATCGTACCGTTGCTGGTAAATAAACTGATGGATGAATCTAATTTTTTAGCCTTGCCAGCTTATGAAAAGCTTGCCGGAAGAAAGCTTACCATAGCCATTGATGCCAATGATGAAAAAGTACTGGAAGGAGAACAAGGCAGGGCTTACCGTACAGTAAAATTGTATTTAGGCAGCAGAAAATAATGAATTAAAAATCTGTCTTTCTAAAATTGGTTTCAGCTAAAGGCTTTATTTTACAGAAACAGCTTCTTTTAAATTTCAACCTATATTTGAAAGGCTGAATGCATCAATATGTTTACAAAAAGAGATGTTGCCGATTATTATAACGTTACCCAGCTGCATTATGAAAACTGGTGGGGACTAAAAAAGAACTATTCGCTGCATTATGGTATTTGGGAAGATGGCATCAAAACTGCTGGCCAAGCCATTGTAAATACCAACCGTATTATGATGGAACTAAGCGGCATAACAGATACTGATACTGTACTGGATGCCGGCTGTGGTGTTGGTGGCGCTGCCATTTATATAAGCACCCACAAAAATGCGCATGTTACCGGCATCACACTCAGTGAAAAACAACTTGCTTTTGCAAACCAACTGGCAAAAGAAAAAAATGCAGCAGACAAGGTCTCTTTTCATTTAATGGATTACACACAAACCAGTTTTGCTGATGAAAGTTTTGATGTGGTTTGGGCCTGCGAGAGCATGACCCATGCAGCAGACAAACAGGCTTTTATTAAAGAAGCATACCGGATTTTAAAAAAAGGTGGAAGGCTTATTGTGTGTGATTTTTTCCTGAAAGCAGATGCGCAGGAAGATAAGCGATCCTGGATAAAAAAATGGATGCATACCTGGTTTGTTGATGATCTTATATCCTGCAAACTTTTTACTGAACAACTGGGCAGTAAAGGGTTTCATATCATACAACAGCTTGATTACACCAGCCAGATACATAAAACTGCCAAGAAACTTTATTTTGCATCTTTATTAGGAGCCATACCGGCCGAACTGTACAATTTGTTTCATCCCGGTGTATCAAAATATTCAAAGAATCATTACAAGTGCGGCTACTACCAATACAAAGCATTAAAGGATGACCTGTGGCGTTACCAGTTAGTGCTTGCAGAAAAATAATATCCCATGGAATAAATTGCCTGGCTGAAATAATATGTATATTTTACATTTGTTTTATGCCCCGACAGTATCAGTTTATTAAAAAAAGAACCATGCCACAAACAGCAAATATTACCATTTACCTGCAAGCCGTTGGCGGCCATTTCCTGGGTGCCCACGCCTACGATTATACCAACATCAAAGTAACACTGCGATATTCAGGAGGAGAGATTAATATACCCTATTTAATTACAACGAACTTTACAGACGATGGTAATCCATCACCCGATTTTATTGCCGGGGCCAGTACATATATGCCTATCATTACCATTCCGCAGGTGGCCGGGCAGGCTGCTACAATCAATTTTTTATCGCCCGATTTTACAACCATTGCTGCAAAAACAAACATTCCTTTACCTGATGCAATTGAGTTTGGAGAAATAAACGTGAGCGTACCCACAACATTGGATAAGCCTTTTTTATTAAGCCAGTCGCTTATACTAAACCCTGCACAACCCAATTACCTGGTGGTAATACCGGTTGCAGGCTTATTCCTTTCTGCAGCAGATGTAACAGGCAGTATTGCTGTAAACGTAAAAATGATGTGTGGCTGCCCACTAACAGAAGGACCGCCAGCTTCCCTTTGGCCCGCCAATGATTTTACAGTGTATGCAGATGTGCTGGATGTACATGGCAACACAACGCCTTATCTGCTAACGTACACAGCCGGACAAACCGGCAATTCTCAGTTCAGCGCAGTATTACAAAACAACCAGGCTACAATAAGTTTGATAACTTTTACCGCATTCCAGAAAAGTACAGGTAATTATGGTGCGCTTGTATACACACCATAATTACCTTACCTGTTTAAAAGTATATTACAGTTTAATAACACTGTTGGTGCCGCCATATTCATTGGCAAGTTCTTCGTCGGCTTCCGTATCATTAACCCATTCGGTTTTGTTAACTAAATATTTAAACTCGTGCTGAGAGTCCTTTGGTAAAGATACTTCTGTAGAAAAAGTACCGTCTTTTTTCTTCTTAAGGATGATCGAATTTTCCCAATCACTGTTAAGTCCTAATACTTCAACTGTTTCTGCATTTTCAGGTGCAAAGCTGAATTTAACCTTACAGTAATCTTTGGTTTTGAAATACGTTTTCTGGATCATTTTAATTTTTGTTTGGTTATAAAACAGTTTACCCGGTAAGGAAGTTACCGGTTCAAACAGCAAGTAGATCGTTAATGGAAAAGCCTGCAGCGCATCGCTGCCGCTACCTTTAATACAGAATTTATTAAAAGGTAACCCTGTTGTTGATCAGATGCATTTTTCAAAAGCCGCAATCCTTTGCAGGGGAATTTTAGAGGGAAAGGTTTACAATACCAATAAACCGGCTAATTTTCAATCACGGTGGGGGTTCCTCCTGCCATCCAGGTAGCAAAAGTTTCAGATATTTTCCAGGTATTGCCGGCATAATTCTTCGGACGGGCAGCTACGTATTTCAAAAACAATTCCAGCTCGGTGCGCTTTACAGTTTGCATTGATTCAAATATTTTTTTACCCTTGTATATACCATCAGTAACAAGCTGGTTCTGTTCGGGCATTTGCTGCAGCATAGCGCCACCCGTGAACTGGATGTCACTCACCATGGAATCCAGTATATTCAACTCATCTGTTTTTGTATTTGTATAGATGGCACTGTTTTTCATAAAACTTTGCCCATACACATTGGTGAACTCCGTGGCATGGTTCATTATTTTCAACAATAAACCATCATATACATAAGGAACTTTTAGTTTAAGATAAATAAGATCTCCCTCAGAAGCCTGCTGCATTTTTTTCAGGTGAATACCAAAATAATAGTATTCGCCTTTTATAAGGTTGCACCTTCCCCACCCAATCATGGATGTATCCAGCGTTGTTCCATTTTTATAGCAATGGTACAATACGCCCAGTTGTTTATCTATTATTGATACCGGAAACGTTGCAGGTTTAAATACCTGTACCAGCGTGGTAGAATCATTCAGCGGTTTTATGTAATCAGTAATCTTAAAAGCAATAAGCCTTTCCGCTGAGTCCTTCTGCGCAAAAATCTGGTTGCTGCTGAAGCACAGGATAAAAATAAAGATGATTGTACGCATGTGTTTGCCCCCGGGTTATTGATTACATGGCATTGATCTTTGCCATAAGTTTATCGGCCAGTTTTTCGTCAAGTGGTTTTAATTCGTTGTACATATTGCTGGCATTCGTCTTATCGCCCTGTTTAATATAAATAAGGCCACTGTAGTACCTGCAAAGTTTGTTCTTATTATCCTGTGCAATGCCGGCCTTCAGGGTATTTAAGCCTTCGGGATACTTACCTGTCATATATTGGGCATATCCCAGTTCAACATAAGATGCTGCAAAGGTTCTGTCCAGTTCAATGGATTTTGTCAACATAGGAATAGCTTCTTCGTACTTTGCTTTTTCATTGTAGCACCAGCCAAGTCCATAATACGAGCCTGAACTTTTCGGATTGTATTCTATTGCTTTCAAATAATTAGTGCTGGCATCCTCTACTTTTGCAGGGTTAAAATTCATGCGGTAAACGTCTCCCATTCCTTTATAGGCTGTTCCATTTTTTTCATTGAACTTGAGCGCATTCTGGTATGCAGTAATTGCTTCGTCATTTTTTTTCAACTTGTAATAGGCATAACCTATTTCATTGTTAACATCAGTCTTGTCCTTTATAAGTTTTGCTTTGTTTAACCATTTCAGGGCATTTTCGTACTCACCAAGTCCATTGTAAAGGTACCCCAGGTTATAACAGGCATCATCGTTCTGATCACTGATCTCATAACACTTTTTGTACGCTGCAATAGCATCATCTTTTTTACCCAGGTTCTGGTACACATCTCCCAGTTGCTTATATGCCAATGCATAGTCGGGCTTTATGGCAATAGCCTTATTCAGGCTATTGAGCGCTTCGTCATTTTGCAAGGTTTTTTTATATGCATATCCCAGTTCCTGCCAGGCCAGGTGATCTGTTTTTTTAATAGCCACTGCCTTTTTCAATCTGTCAATTGCATTGGCAAATTTATCCAGGTCGTTATAGCACCAGCCAGCCATATAAAAAGCTGTTTCATTTTTAGGATCCAGTGCGGAGGCTTTATCATAAGCCACTGCTGCTTCCTGGTAATTTTTGTCTTTAAACAATTTATCAGCTTTGTCAAGCCATTGCTGAGCGGTGGTTTGGGCAAATGAAGAAATAGAAAAAACGCTTAGCAACAGAGCTAAAATATTTTTTTTATATAGATTACTCATGATGATATTTTTATCAAAAGTAAATTTTGTAATGGCTATATGCAATACCCATCAATGGGTATATTAAAAGGAGATGCTGAAGCCCCATTTAAAGGCGAAGTTATTAGCGGCTTTAGGCAGGCTGTAATATCCATAGCGGTAAAATACGCCACCGCCAACACCAATATAAACAAGAGAGAAAAGGTTGCGACGATACAGGTTCTTGATCATCAGTCCCGATTCGAACAGCCCTTTTTCGGGAACTTTATAGGTTAACAATTTGTGCGATGGAGCATTATGCAATGTTCCATAGCTGATATTTTGTACCAGGTAAATTTCGGGCCTGAAAGAAATATTTTTTGGTTTGAATAACAGGTTACCAAAATTATGTTCAACAAATAAATTCACAGAACTGCCGGCTACAAATTCATAAAGCCCGACTGTTTGAAAATGACCGGGAACATACACGCTTATTTTTCCTGACTTTGTTGCCCTGGTATTAAAAAGGTACGCATAAGGTACGTCGCCCCAAACCTGCCCTGCTTCTAAACGAAAAGATGTGGTACCCAGTCTTTTTAGCTGAAAACTATGACTAAAGCGCATGGCTACCCGGGTATAATCAAGGTCGCCATTCAATACATTTTTTAATCCTTTTGAAATTTGTACCAGCAATTCTGTAGTTGCCGGTTTTGTACGCAATTTGGCCCTCCCCATCCTGGTAAAACTTTCGCCTTTGGTAAGCCTGAAACCAATGCCCAATTCCGTATTTGTATAACGACGTAAAGTAGTACCATCATCTACAAATTCATATGCATATTCTGCCGTGTTCCTTTTTTCATTCATCAGCCATATATCCGACTGGATAGCTGGGCGGATTTTGGTGCTAAAATTCACTTTAAATTGCTCCACGCTGTCGAAACGTGAGCGCTGAAAATTGCGGAGTGATTGGTTTGAAAAAACAGATCCGTTGCGTACAAAATAATCTACATTACCCGGTTCATAAATATCGCGGCTATAATCAAACCGTAGTAAGGTATTTGTTCGCTGTTGTAAATTAAGCTGAATATTGCCGCCATATTTAAACGCTTTATCCCGAAGGCCATAACCGGCAAAAGCGCCCACAGAGAACCACTTGCTGAATAAAGGATTGGTTTGCAAACCAGCGCCAATCCTGAAACTTTCGTATTTGTTGATGCCGGAAATAATGTATTTAAAAGGGATATCAACCTTACCCAGCGGAATACCTTCAATTGATAAGATCTGGAAAGCCTTGTTTACCTTTTCGATCATGTTCTTATACTTGGCCGGCAGCATTTCATAAGTTTCATAAGTTATTCTTCCCTTTTCATTTAATGAATCTGTACGCATCCTTCGCCAGGTACTATCGGCTCTTTTGCCCGCCTGTGGCTGGTACTCCAGTTTTACATCCGAAAAATCGGCTTTGGTAAATGTTTTACTGAAATCTACATTGGTAATATAGCTCCTGCAATCCCAGAATAAAAGAACAGAATCGGTACGAAAGTCTTTTTGAGAGAGGGTTGAATTCAACTGCGCAGGAAACCACTTGCCACTCACCCGTTCATATTTTTGCTGCAGCCTGAAAGTAAAGATCATGCCCTTTTCATCAGCCGGCGATACAATGATGTTTTCAATGGCATAGCCATCAGAATTCACATACAGCAATCCTTTCAATCCTTTAAAATTTTTGCCGGGCTTCGGTTCAAAACTGATGATGTAGGTGGTATCTTTCTCGTGTGGTATTCTCTCTTTAAGCCTGAATTTATACATATTGATGCTTCCTTCTGCAACGGGGCTTACAAAGCTTACATTATTCATCACCAGGTAATCTTTATAAAACCCAAAAGGTTGAAAATCGGAAGTGGTGACACCAAAAGTTGCATTTTTTAAACCGGAGAATTTGGTTGCCAATACAGTTTCTTTTGTCTGCCCCGGATATTTATAAATGCGCTCGGTATAGGATTCGGTAAGCATCAGGTAATTCTCTTTAAACCTCTTACCCAACTGGCTTCCAAGTGTTTTACCCGAAGTATCTTTAGATGCCTTTACCACTTTATTCATCTGCTTGTTCATCTGCTCCATCTGGGCATTGGTGGTTTTTTGTTTGCTGCTGTCGGCCTTGTTACCATTGCCGTTCCAGAAGCGGTCGCCACCGGCCAATGCGGCAATGGTGTAAGCATTATATTTAAAAGCTGGTTGTTGCTCCGGATCGTTATTTTTTTTATTACGCTGTAACAATTTAATAATGCGGTGCGCCGGATTTTCATTTGTGGATATTACCACACTTTCCAGCTGCCCGTCAGCAGGTTCAATAAAAACGGTTATGTTATTTTCAGATCTTTCTGCTTTATACTCCCGGGTTTTATAGCCGATATAGCTAATTATTAGAACAGCGTTTGATGGAAGTTTTGCAAATGAAAAATGCCCGTCAATATCAGTGACGGTACCTGTATTAGTTCCTTTAAGTGTAACACTCACAAATGCCAGCGGGGCTTTGGTTGCAGCATCGTAGATAGTTCCGGCTAAGCCGGAAGACTGGCACAATGAAAAAAGCGGAAGCAACGAAATGAATACAATAAAAAAAGACTTCCGCAGCATTATAGTTAATTAACAGGTTAGCAATAAGGTTATAAAACTAACGAGATTTTTGCTGTGGCAGTTTTTTGAGCTTCTCTTAAACCTATAGGGTTTACGGCGCTGCCTTGTCGGGCAGCAAACCTTGTAGGTTTGGCCGGGTACTACTGCACCGAAATCCATTTCAAACAAACCGGCTTTCCAACATCTATCCTGTTGCCGGTATCGGTTAGCAGTCCCGTTTCCCTGTTAATTTTAAACACAACAATTGCATCGCTGTTTTGGTTGGCTACCAGCAAAAAATTTCCTGTGGGATCAAAATTAAAATTTCGGGGTGTTTTGCCTAAGGTAGACTGATGGCCAACAAGCGATAGCTTTCCATTGTGTTGATTAATACTGAAAATGGCAATGGTATTGGCATCTGCCCTGTTTGAAGCATACAGGAACCTGCCATCGGGCGAAACATGAATATCGGCACTACCCGCAAAACTGGTATCCCCCGCAGGCATGGTGCTGATGCGCTGCTTTGCCTTTAGCTTTCCGTTCCTGTATTTATAAGTTACCACCGTGCCGCTTAGTTCTTCTATCAAATAAGCAAATGTATTGGCAAGGTTAAAACAAATATGCCTGGGGCCTGCGCCTGGTACCGATTGTGCAAATGCCTGTTTGGCCGCTGTAAGTTTGCCGGTATTTTCATCAAAAGCATAGATCATCAGTTTATCCATGCCCAGGTCGGGTACAAAAAGAAAACGGTTATCGGCTGAAAAAAAAGTGCAGTGAACATGTGCAGCAGCCTGCCTGGCTTTATTCGGGCCCAACCCTTCATGTTTGTAGTTAGTTGCAGTACCCAGGCCACCGTTTGCATCTACCTTAAAAATGGATAAACTTCCACTACTGTAATTTCCAACAGCAACCCATTTGCCGGTTTTATCCACGCTTACATAACAGGGATGGTCGCCTTCGGTTGACTGCCTGTTGATCAATGTAAGTGTACCTGTTTTTTTGTTAAAAGAAAATGCGCTGATATTTCCCCCCTTTCCATTGGCTGCATCCTCCTCCACAGAATACACAAACTGTTCATCGGGCGAAACTGTCACAAAAGAAGGATTTGAGATCTTTACCTTGCTTACAGGGCTGGCAGTACCATCGGCACTGTTGAAGTTGTACACATAAATACCTTCACTTTTGGCGGAAGCATAAGTACCTGTTAGCAGGTAATGCTGTTGCTGTGCTTTTGAAATTGAACAACACAAGAATACACAGGCAGATAAAAAGATTTTATATTTCATGCTTGTAATATACTACAGTAAAACAAGATTACCATAACGGCACGTTTTGTAAATTTGCAAAAAATAAATTGCCGCAATACAAGGATATGACAATTACAGAACTGAAAAAAACCATTGAAAGAATACAGGTTCAATTAAAGAATGATGCTGCCGATGCACTTGATTCAAGGGCGGTATCTGCCATGCGCAAAGAACTTTTTGAGAATTTTAAGCTAACGGGCTTTGCAAACAGCCAGGAACGCCAGGAAAACTGGAATCAGCTGCAGTTATTGCTGGATGCACTGAAAGAAAGACAGGCCGTATTGGATAAGGAAAGCGAAAAATTTGCCTTAGAAGCTGAAGCACAGATCGATAGGATAAAAGAAGCGTTGGGTAATGACTCTAACCCAGTAATTCTTGGTAAAGAGGAAATCGACACGCTTAAAAAACAGGTTTCAGAAACCGCCGAATTTATCAGGCAAAGCAACTGGCCCAATCGTGAACGCCGTACTTCTGCCTGGGACAGGTTTAAGGAATGCAGGGAAACATTGAAGGCAAAAGAAGATACTTTCTATAATCAAATCCGGGAAGAAAGAACAAAGCTGGCAGAGCAGTCTTCTTCAATAACACAGGCTGTATTGTATGCCATCAGGGCATGCCATCCTGCTGCAGAAAACGAAAAACTACATGATATTGCAGCAACCATTGCAGCACTTTCAAACACAGCTGTACATGATGCAGAAACATCTCAGCCAAACATAAGCACAGAAGAAAGTAAAGTTCAAAATCCACTCAAAACAAAATCGGAAGGTTTAAGAGACCTGCGGAAATTTGTTATTGAGAACAGGGATACAATAACAAGAGAAGACAAGCAAAGGATATTTGCTGCCATTGATGAAGTGCAGGAAGAACTGGATAAAGCCTGGGCGGTTTACAAGGAAGAATTACAGCAGAAAAAAGCAGCCTGGGAAGAGCGCCAGAAAGAACGGGAACAGAAACATACTGAATGGGAGCAAAAACAAAATGAATTCTTAGCCAAGCTGGAAGACAGGCTGGCAAAGCAATATGCCTTTAAAGAAAAGCTGGCTGTGGTATATGAAAAACAAAATGCATTTTGGGAAAGGCTGGAAAAACGCATTGTAAACCAGCAGGACTATATACAGCAGATACATGTACAGCTGAATGAACTGGAAAATAAATATGCGGTAACAACCGACAGTAAATACCGCGAAAAACTATCTGAATGGATAAAAGGCAAATACAGCAAGATTGAAGAAGTGGAAACTGATATAAAAGATATGGAAGTAAAAATTACCGATGCCAAAAAGAATATAGAAAACCTTCCCGGCCGTATGGCCGATGTGGATAAAAGCATTGAAGAAATTCAGCAAAAGATCACCGAAGTAAAACAAAACCTGCAAAGCTAAACACTAGCCCCCAGGCGCTCTAAAGTCGGGATTATCAAACATCGATTTGTGGAACAGGTAATACTTTCCATCACGGTTGTTGCGCCAGTAACGATGCCCCTCCAGGTCGTAATAATACCTGCCATCAATACTTCTTTTAGCTGCAGCATCATTCACCGTTATCACTTTGGGTATGGCTGTTTTTACTACTGGCCTTTTTGCCGGTTTGGCTGCAGCAGGTGCCGTGTTATCGGCTTCAGAACTGCGTGCAGGATGCGTTTTCTTACTGCAAGCTGCCAGCCCCGTCAATATTAAAAAAAGTAATATCGCAACTATATTCCTGTTCATACCGCCTGTTTTTATAGCTAAGGCAAAAACTTTACCAGAATTTTATCCGGGCAGGAAAACCACATTAAAAATTAAAAGTTACATTGGATCTAAAAAACTCATCGCCGGTTTTGACAACTGACCTGAAAAATATCAGTAAGAATATTTTTATCTACATTTTATTATGTGCAGCCGTGTTTGGCATGTTGCTTACCATTGCACAATACGGCAGCTTTAGAACAGATGTTGGCTTCCTGCTTTTTAAACAGGATTACCTGCACATTACCATATGGCGTATAGCATTCTATGTTCACGTATTCTCCTGCGTATTTTGTTTATGTGCCGGCTTTACACAATTCTCCTCTCATGTATTAAAGCATCATAAAAAACTGCACCGGTTCATGGGCAGGCTGTATGTATACAATATCATGTTCATCAATTTCCCGGCAGGTATGATCATGGCTTTTTATGCCAACGGCCACCTGCCATCAAAAATTGCATTCATCATTTTAGATTCACTTTGGCTTTTATTTACTTACAAAGCTGTAATGGCCATAAAGGCAAAAGATATCAAAGCGCATAAACAATTCATGATACGCAGCTATGCATTAACCTGCTCTGCCATTACATTACGCATGTGGAAGCTCATCTTATCCAACACCTTTCATATTGATCCGCAGGTATTGTATATGATCGATGCCTGGATGGGCTTTGTGCCCAACCTGCTCTTTGCAGAATGGCTTATCAACAAAATGAACAGGCAGAAAAAAACTATCGTTGAAAAAGCAGGTTTGTAACTACAAACAACCAGAGCAGGCCAATTAATACAGCAAACATAACCACAAAACTAAGTACCTGGAAAGTTCTGGCATGTGGATTATCTTTTTTTGCAAGGGCCCTGTACACCGAAGCTGATGTGTAATAAGATACCCAGCTTACTATTGCAAGAATAACAAAGAGGATAATAAAAATCATATCTGAATAAAGATTTTACAACTGAAGATAAGGAGATTAAAAAATAATTTCTGTTAAATAATGCTGATTGAATAACCGGTAGCCTGTTAAACAAAAAGGCATGTATAGCCAATCTGTCGAAAAAACTACCACTTTGAGGTATTTGATTTCCCGTTTTCAGGCTCTACTTTTACCCCCTCAACCTTCATCTAAAACAAAATTAACAATGAAAAAATTAACCTTTCTCATCACCGGGCTGGTGCTACTGAGTTTTGCAGCCAGCGCACAGATCAGCCGTGGGGGCAAACCTTTCAGCTTTAATTATCCTTTGAATGATAATATAGATGCTGCCAAACAGGTAATGCCGCTCATCGATGTATCCGCATTACGCAACCATGCCAGGGAAGTTTATGCCAAAGGCGAAATGCTGCCGGCAGGCCAGATATTCCCGGTAGCCCTGTCTCCCGAAAACAGCGGTGTATGGACCGTATTACCAAATAAAGACAGGGTTTGGCGCCTGTCTGTTCATGTACCCGATGCCCCTGCAACCTCTTTGTACTACGAAAATTTTTACATTCCTGAGGGAGCGGTTCTATACGTTTACAATGCCGAGAAGACACACCTGATCGGTTCATTTGGTGCTCACAATAACAATGAAAGCAAACTATTTGCAACTGAGATCATTTATACCGGCGACTGCATTATTGAATATTATGAGCCTGCCAATGTAAAACAAAAAGGAACTTTCACCATTACGGGTATTGCCAATGTGTACAATGCGCCGGAGCCTCCCTCCTACATCAAATTACAGAACCCAAAATGCTGCGGCTTTGGTACTGCAGGAACCTGCAATGTAAATGTAAACTGCCCCGAAGGTGCTACCTGGACCAATCAGCGTAATTCAGTTGCCAGGATATTAATTAAGAACGGTGCCAGCCAGGGTTATTGCAGCGGTGCCCTTATCAATAACGTGGCGCAGGATTGTAAGAACTATTTTTTAACTGCCAATCACTGTGGTGCTGCTGTTACTGCTGCCGATAAAAGCCAGTGGGTATTTTATTTCAATTATCAAAGTGCCGGATGTACCAATGGTGCATCAGAGCCGGGCTCCAATACCATAACAGGTTGCACCATGCGTTCCAGCGCATCAAACGGAGCCAACTCCAGTGTATTTGGTTCTGATTTTTTACTGGTTGAATTCAACAGTGCCATCCCAGCTGCTTATAATGTTTACTATTCAGGCTTTGATGCAAGCGGAACGGGTAGTAACAGCGGCGTGGGTATTCACCATCCGGCAGGCGATATTAAAAAAATATCGACCTATACTGCTGCATTAACCTCACGCAGGTATTATAGTCAACTTCCAGATAATTCGCACTGGCAGGCTAACTGGGTTGCCACTGCAACCAATCATGGTATCACTGAAGGCGGTTCATCAGGCTCACCTTTATTCAACAGCGCAGGGCGAATTGTTGGTAAACTTTCTGGTGGCCCGTCAGGTTGTACAGCGGTAGCCACTGATAAAAATGATTATTATGGTAAGTTGTCGTACGACTGGATAACCAATGGTGCCACAGCATCGCAGCAATTAAAACCATGGCTTGATCCGGCAAATACAGGAACCACTTCTGTTGCCGGGCGTGCAGCATGTGCTGTTGCAGGATGTCCCGACATACAGGAGCCAAACAACACACAGGCTACGGCGGGCACCATTGTTGCAGGCACAGCTTACAATGCATTGATAGCAACCAATACCGATAACGACTATTATAAATTCACAGTTGCAACAGGTACTAATATTACCGTATCACTTACTACATTACCTTTTGACTACGATATGCAATTGCTGAATTCAGCCGGAACAGTTGTAGGAACTTCCACCAATGGTGGCACTACCAGCGAAACCATTACATTTAATAATGCCGCAGCAGGAACTTATACGGTAAGAGTATTTGGTTATAATGGTGCTTTTTCAGCAACACAGTGTTACAATTTAAAAGTTACCACAACAGTTGCTTGTAGCAATACACCTGAACCAAACGAGTCGCTGGCAGCAGCAGCTGTTATCAGCACCAATACAGATGTGAATTCGCAGATAGCTTCAGCAGCAGACATCGACTGGTACAGATTCACCAATACAGCAGCGCAGCCAAATATTTATGTAACATTGGCAAACCTGCCGTTTGATTATGATGTGTATCTATATAATTCAGGCGGTGTATTGCTGGGCTCATCAACAGCAGGCAGCACCACCAGCGAAGCCATCATTTATAACACCGCAACTGTTGGCACTTATTATGTAAGGGTTATCGGGTACAATGGTGCATTCAGTACGTCGGCATGTTATAAACTAAGGGCCGAAATAAGCGGCACGCCAAAAGCTACCAGCTTGCAAAATTTACCAGCCAGCAAAAACAACAGCAATATCACGGTTTCTCCAAACCCGGCACAGAACAAACTAAGTATTGAATACACCGGTACTGAAAACAAAACAGAAGACATTGTAATTACTTCTGTAAACGGAATTAGAGTATGGAGCAATACCGTTAGCAGCCAGGCAGGCAACAACAAAGTAAATATAGAATTGCCTTTCTCATTAGGCAGCGGTGTATACCTGCTGCGTGTGGGTACAAGAACGGCAGTGAAATTTGTAAAACAATAGACAGGTTCGTAATAACGAAAGGCTCCGCTGAAAAGCGGGGCTTTTTCATTTTACAAGATTTTTCAGTATTAAATGATCATTTTATGGTAAAGCTTTTGTTAAAACATGAAATGGTGCTTACAATTGCATAATTAATGCATCTTACATTTGAGATTAAACATGATACCATGCAAAAATTAGTACTTTCTTTCTTTACAATCGTATTGCTTGCTGCAACAGCCCATGCACAGCAAACCGATACTTACCCGGTTATAGTAAGTTTCAACAGTATGTGCTGCGGTGTTCCATCCGACACCCCGCTGGTGAAGATGATCAATACTTTTAAAAAGCAGAACAGGATAAAACAGGTAACAGCCGATAAGATTGGCCCGATGGGCCGTGAAGGTGAATACTATCTTGCATTTCGTTTAAAGGAATTCAGCAAGGCACAAAAGATAAAATTCATTCAGCAGCTGAAAAAAACAGCAGCCACCATGAAAGATCAGGGCTCGGCAGAAGTGAAAGAAAATGAAAAAATTGATCAAGCAGGGCTTTCGAGAGGAACATCTGTATCACCGCTGAAACTATAAATTAAATGCCTGTTTGCGCCAAGCAAACAGGCATTTAACATACTTCTTAGTATCATCAATAACCAGATCTTAAATTGATCAACGCTGTATCACAATACTGGTTTTCCAGGATGTTGTTTTTCCGTATGCTTCTACCATATAAACACCTGCCTTCAACTCGTTGGCATTTATCCATATTGATTCTTCATTGTCAACCTTACTGATGAGTTTGTATATCTTACCGGTGATATCATAGATAGCCACACTGATTATTTTTTCATCAGTTTTATCAAGTTTCAGTTTAAAGGTACCGGAAGATGGGTTAGGTGTAATACTGATGTGCTTGTCGGCATTGTTATCAGTCAAAATTTCTTTTACCGCTTTTATTGGTCCGCCAGCCTTAGCTTCCACCATTTGGCATAAACCACCATAGGTGCATATTTTAGTGTCATCCACTATCATATCCAGCCTCCTGTCGAATGACCCATATGGTATTACTCCATGTTGCAGATGACGAAAATTAGATATTGATAATGGGATTGTTTTGCATATTGGAGACCCCTGTACATGGTTCGTAAATGCAGAATCGGTATAAACTCCTAAAAAGGCCCAGCTGTTGTAACGAATCAGCCTCACATAATAAGTTAAGGGAAAAGTGCAGCCTCCGGAACCAACGAGTATACTGTCGCTAAACAACGGAACAGTAGCACTTTCTTTATACATAATTTTAAACATCCATCTCTTCCCACTGGCACAGGGGTTTTGACAGCATGTTGAACTGGAAGGTTGATCACCCTGGCTTAGTAATACCACTCCCAATGCATCATTATTTGTTCTGTTAAACGGAGGGCCGTAACAGATAGGATCGTTGTTATTCGCTGTAAATGTCATAACATGATGCCCTGGAGCATTCCCATCGTTTATTTTTATTTTAGTTTCTGCTACAAAACCGTTTGCATTCAACAACAAGCTATTGATCGGCAAATAAGTTCTCAGCTGACTTCCTCCTGATACTGAATTATAATACAGGGCTCCATTCGTAAATAACAGTTTGCCCCCAGAAGAGTCAACCGTTGTCCATCCGACATTGTTTGGGTAACTAATATTGTAAAGTGAACCAGGACAAGCGGCCAGATCGCACTGGCAGGGAAATGAATTGCCTGTCTGCGCAATTACATTACCAGATATCATTAAAAATAATGCCGCTATTAAAATCACAGTTTTTGTTGTAATCATCTTCATATAGTTTATTATTAAAGTTGACACCTACTCATACGCTTTTCGGTTTACGCGTATGCATAGGCAAAATTTATTTTGAAATAACGAGGCTCTATTAACCGGTGATCATAAAGCTGCACACAAGTTATAGCTGCCGAAGAATGCATTTAAAACTGATATATCTGCGATGTTATATGTTTTATAAACAAAGGCAATCAGTTCACAAGTGAGATCGCCTGCTTCAGAAATTGCTTTGAATCCGGTTTTACATAAAAACCTCAACAGGAATATTGCATATATTCGTACACCTGATCGTAGAAAATAATCAGTAACGTATGCCTTCATTAAAAAAGAAACAAGACTATATTTCCTGGGATGAGTATTTTATGGGCGTGGCCTTATTAAGCGCCCGCCGCAGTAAAGACCCCAACACACAGGTGGGCGCCTGTATTGTAAATGATAAGAATAAAATTGTAGGAGCCGGTTACAATGGCCTGCCTATGGGCTGCGATGATGATGAATTTCCCTGGGAAAAACAGGGCGATTTTCTGCAGACAAAATACCCTTATATCTGCCATGCGGAGTTAAATGCCATTTTAAATAATATTGGTATGGACCTGCGGGGCTGTAAAATATACACCGCACTTTTCCCCTGCAATGAATGCGCCAAGGCCATCATACAATCAGGCATTGCTGAAGTTATATACCTGTCGGATAAATATGCCGGTACCGATACTGCCAGAGCATCCAGGCTGATGCTGGATAAGGCTGGCATTAACTGCCGTAAAGTACATACTGGCATCAGCAGTATCCAATTATCTTTTAATGAAGCAGATGTCTGATCTGCCTAAAAAATAGCTAATGATAGAACAAACAGAAATGGTAGTTACCCAATGGTATTTTCATCTTGATAATGTCAGCAATGCATCAGGGCCATTCAGCAATACTACAACCCTGGATGTTATGCGTAAAAGGAACTCTATAAAAAAAGGGCTGGCATGCAGGCTGCATTGCTGCTTTACAAACGCCCAGGGATCTGTGCTGGATTATGTTGCAGAACATTCGTACGTAATAGATTTTGAAGACATGATTGATAAAACTGAACTTTTAAAAATGTTGCGGAATAGCTTTTCAAACTTTGAAGAAAAGTTTGATCTAAGGAAGTTAGGTACTATTTTACAAAATGAAAATCTGCGGCCAATAGATGAAAGCGTTATTGATACAGATGCAATACTACCTCTTTTAGATTAAGATCTTGCATGTATTTTTATTGCAGTAATTTAAAACCCGCCATCAACCTTTTGCACTCAGTACAAAATACAAATTAAGCGAAACATAGATTAGCAATAATAACTGTGCCGCAATCATATCAAAACGCCTTGCCTGCGCATGCTTGTTTTGTTTAACAAGCCTTAGCGACCAGGCTGTAGCAGTTATCACAACAAAAATAGAGAACAGGGTAAGCCCATGCAGGGTATCTACCAATGTAAATGAAGTAGATTCGGGTAATGAAGAATCAATGATATATTTATTGCCGATCACTGCAAAAAGAGAGCCTACACTTAAACCGAAACGGGAATCCATGCCATCGGAATGTATGTAAAAACAGATATAGGCTATCAGGAAAGCAATGTACATACCCAGGAACATTTTCCAGTACAAGCCTTCTGCTTCCCGTTTAATAACCATTCTTATTCTTAGAGCGCTGTAGGTTTGCTTTTGCTCTGTAAGGTTATCCAATCCAAAACCGGTTTTATAAACCCGGCCACGTGAACTCATCACAAAACTATCTACCTGCCAGCCATTGATCACCATATCGTTATTACCGGTACGGGTACTGATGCGTTTATCATAATGATCGCCCAGTGTATCAGGCACAAAAATTAGTTTGGTAGAATCAAACTGAGAGTTTTCAAATGTCAGTCTTAATGTTTGCCGGTCGAAAGGAAAGTTGTTGATATTCCAGCCATTCTTCATAGTGCATTCCATCTTCATGATCAGGTAAACCCTTCCGTTTGATGTATCCAGTGTAGTGAATGCTGTTGTAAAACTTTTGGCATTGGGTATCTCCAGGTTATGCACAAAATCAAGTTCCTTGTTTTTATATTTAAGCCATAACCAGAAAATGGTTTTGTATTCTTTCTGTTTAAAATCTATATCGTGTATGCTGGTAACATAAATACCCAGCTTAACTGTATCTGGCCCGGGGGCAGCCGTATCCTTGCTTGTATTCTGCGCCAGCAGATTGCCAGGCATACTATAAAATAAAAGGAAAAGAAGGATCTTTTTCATGAAGCTGGTTAGGTTATGCCGGTAAGATAAAACTTGTCTTTTATTAATCAAAGACAATTTACAGAAAAGAGGTTGCTGCATAAGATACACAACACTGGTATTTACTTTATAAAAATTGAATTGGCTGCTGTATTAATTGCCCCGCTTGCCAATGATGTTAGCGCTCCGTTCTTCCATACTCTTGAATAATACTGCGCCCCGATCTGTGCAGAACCTGCTACATACACATCGCTTCCATGAACAAATACAGACTGGGCAAATACATCGTAAGTGCCGTCACTTAAAGTAGTTGCCACTCCATTCTTCCAAACCTTTGCAACCATTTTGTGTGCAGCATTCTCTTCGTAGCCTGCTACATAAACATCCGAACCTGAAACATACACAGATCTTCCCACGCCATTGTTTACTGACAGAGAAGTTCCGGTTCCGTTCCTCCATAGCTTTGCAACATATTTGCTGCCATGGGTTGCGTCTGTATTTTCATTTCCACAGGCATATACATCTGTACCGCTAACAAAAACAGATACAACGGCACCACCAAATCCCAGGCCGGCATAAGTGGCAGGCACCCCGTTCTTCCAAACCGTAGCATTGGCAAACGAACCTGCGCAACTGATATCTATTCCGCCTGCATACACATCGGCACCAGAAACAAACACAGACCGTGCTTCTGAACCACAGGGATTGGTTGATAGTATAGCCGCTACCCCATTCTTCCAGATGATGGCAGAATTTACAGAAGTTATTTTTTCAGAGCCTGCCACGTATACATCAGCACCCGAAACATACACAGATCTTGCAGTACTATTACCGGTTGATAATGCAGTCGCTGTTCCATTTTGCCACAGCTTTGCGAAACCGGTAGCATTACCGTTATCTTCAAACCCAGCAACATACACATCTGTTCCGCTAACAAACACTGAAGCAGCTTGTACATCAAATGATCCGCCAGGCAAGGTTGTGGCTACCCCATTCTTCCATAGTTGTGCTGTTGTATGTGATCCTGAACTTTCCCATCCTGCCACATAAGCTTCCAGCGAAGCAGGCGTTAGCGCTGCAAAGCTTACTTCATTACCATAGGCTGTTCCATTACTGTTGGTAGCATAGGCTCTTATATAATAAATGGTAGAAGAACTAAGTGAAGTTAATGCACTACTGAATGTACCAAGTCCGCTTCCGTCTGTGGTATGATTACCGCTGATATCCGGTTTGGTTGATGTGCCCCAGCAAATGCCTCTTGCAGTAACCGGAAACCCGCCATCTGCAGTTACATTGCCGCCGCTTGTTGCCGAAGTTTGTGTTATTACACTTGCTGTATCGGTTGTTACTGTAGGTAACCCTGCAGCAGTAGCCAATGTAGTAAAACTCACTTCGTTACCATACGCTGTGTTGTAATAATTGCTTGCATAAGCACGAACGTAGTAAGTTGTATTGGGTAAAAGGCCTGTTAAATCACTTGCAAATGTGCCGGTTCCCGATCCGTTTGCAGTGTGATTTCCTGTAACTACAGGCTCGGGAAATGTGCTCCAGCAGATGCCCCGGGTTGTTACGGGTTCGCCCCCGTCATCTGTAACCTCGCCACCTCCTGTAGCAATCGTATCAGCTATTGCAGTTATGGCAGTAGTAACAACTGTTGCAACAGGCGCATGAAGTTCCCGCTGACAACTCAAGCATAATGTTAATACAAACGATATGAAAATAAAAATCCTCACCGCCTTTATTTGTAGTTTACCAAATATACTCAATTAACAGAATACCTACAAACACTGATAAGTACAGCTATTATTGCGCAATCATTAATTCAAAATAAAAGCTCGATAACCTGTTGATCAATGATACATGAACACAGAGTAATCATCTCCATAATAATTTTCAAATAACCTAACACTATTTGTAAGTGTGTGGCAAAATGCAATTACATCTGCAGGCTCGTAAGCCCTGAGAAAACCTGAAGCAGGTTCAATTTTTTGTAATAGGTTAAATCCAAAACCTATGCGGCTGTTGTAAAACAATTTTCTGATCGCATTAAAAATAAATGCCTCATCACAACTATGATAATTTAATGACCCGCAGGCAATAGTATAATCTGCGCCGGGCAAGCCTGCTTCCATAAAATCTCCTTCATACAGTTTTACAGCAGGCAAATGTATATAGCGTTCAACAGCTACCTGTAGAAAAGCAGGCACCTGTTCTATACCATAATAATGCAATTGCGGGTAAAGCTTAACCAGGTAAGCAAACAGATCGGCATGGCCACAGCCGGCATCTAAAACAGTTCGGCCATTCAACTGGCCAATGCCCGATAGTACTCTAAACCTTGCCTCCTGCCCCGCTGCCTCATTCCAGCCCAAAGCAGCGTTAGAATGCACCCCGTATTGCTTTATTAGCTGATCATGAAAACGAAAAATATTTGCTTTATCTAACAATTCCATCATTCAAAAATATCTATAATACAACTTTAAAAATATGTATATTTAAACATCAAATCATTTATTATGGCAGAAACAGGTAAAGAACAATCCAAATCAATATGGCCACTGGTTAAATTTCAATTTTCTGTTAAGATTGGTGATAAGGAAGCTTTTTTTCAGGAAGTAACAGGCCTGAGTGCAGAGATACAGCAGATTGAATACCGTGCCGGCAACAACAAAGAATACTCAACGGTTAAAATGCCGGGTATCAAAAAATTTGGAAACGTAACGCTTAAAAAAGGAATCTTTAAAGATGATAAGGGTTTTTGGGATCTGTACAAAAAAGTGGTGATGAATACATTTGAACGCACCACAATTACCATTTCGCTGCTTGATGAAAAAAACGAAGTTGCTATGTCGTGGACACTCGCCAATGCCTTCCCCTGCAAAATTACCGTCACTGATATGAAGTCAGACTCCATTGAGCCGGCTGTGGAAAGTATGGAACTGGCACATGAAGGATTGGCACTGGCATAATAATGTTCACATGTTTGAATAAATATTGAATGACAGATACTCAAAACAATTATCCTTCGGTTGATTTTTATTTTAAAGTACAGGTTGAAGGAATAAATGAAAAGCATGAAGCCGGTTTTCAGGAAGTAAGCGGACTTGATGTAAAGATCGAAACAGAAACAATTGAGGAAGCTGGAGAAAACCAATTTTCCAGAAAATTACCCAAAGCATTAAAATATTCCAACCTCGTTCTTAAAAGGGGAATCCTGGTTGGCACTCCTTTTATGACCTGGATAAACAAAGCTGTTCAGAATTTTACATTTGAGCCCAAAAAAGTGAATGTATTACTGATGAATGGAAATGGAGAGCCACTTGTAAACTGGACATTTCATAACGCTTACCCGGTCTCTGTAAAAGTTTCAGACCTGATCCCTTCTGAAAATAAATATGCAATTGAAATGCTTGAGCTTGCTTATGATCATTTTGAAAAAGCTGATCAACCAATAAAACATTCCTGATTTTTATTCCCCAAAATAACTTCTATGGCAAAAACTAATAAGACCCCCGGAGTTTATATTGAAGAAAAAAATGCCTTTCCCGGATCAGTCGCTGCTGTTGAAACAGCTGTTCCGGTTTTTATTGGCTATACACAAAAAGCTGAGCTTAATGGCAGATCACTTACAGGAAAAGCTTTTCGCATCAGCTCATTGACAGAGTATCTTCAGTATTTTGGCAGCGGTTACCTACATCGGTTCAGTTTTAAAAAAAACGCAGGTTCATCAGCACCGGCTCCTATAGTTAATTTCAGTGCAGATATGCTTGAACAGCCGGCAGAAATATTTTATTTATACAATTGCATCCGTTTGTTTTTTAGTAACGGCGGGGGTAATTGTTATATTTTTTCTTTAGGGAGCTGTGAAGGAAATGGCAATACTAAACCCGTAATCAATAAAAATGATCTTGTAAAACTGGATGTATTTGCAAAACTCGAAAAAGAGCCTGAACCAACTTTAATTGTTTTACCTGATTTTGTTAATGAAAGAACTGAATGTTATTCTTTGTACCAGGATGTTTTAAAACACTGCGGCAAAATGCAAAGCCGATTTGGCATATTCGATGTGATACCGGCAGTTAATGAAACAACCACTGATGCCTGCCTGGTCTTCAGAACAGCTATTGGCAATGATTCGCTGAATTATGGCGCTGCTTACTATCCCTGGTTAAATACAAATATTGTACAGGATTACGAGATCAGTTTTCTTAACCTCGATATTGCAACTGAAGATCTGAAGATCATCCTGACTGAAAATAATGTAACTGCTGTAATTGATGCCTGGAATGCTGCTAAAAAAGCCGTTGTAATTCCTATAACAGAAACGATTGAAGATGCCAGGCTGAGAATTAAAAGAGAAAATAACAGTCTGCACCAGTCATTGATGGCAGCCAGCCCAACCTATGTACAGATCATGACTGAAATAAAGAACAGGTTAAACCTGTTGCCTCCTGCAGCTGCCATGGCCGGTATTTATACCATGGTGGATAATGCAAGAGGTGTATGGAAAGCCCCGGCAAATATTTCTCTTTCTAATGTTATTTCACCGGCTGTAAATCTTACACATGATGACCAGGAGAATATGAATATAGATGCCAGCAGCGGCAAATCCATCAATGCTATCCGCCCCTTTATCGGAAAAGGTACACTGGTTTGGGGTGCAAGAACATTGGATGGTAACAGCCAGGAATGGCGTTACATAAACGTACGAAGAACGATTACCATGATTGAACAATCACTAAAACTTGCCTGCCGGGCTTATGTATTTGAACCCAATGTTTCCAACACATGGGTAACTATGAAGAGTATGATCAATAATTTTCTGATAAACTTATGGCAACAAGGAGCCCTGGCTGGAGCCAAACCAGAAGAGGCTTTCAATGTACAGATCGGATTAGGAACAACAATGACTCAAAACGACATTCTTGATGGCTATTTAAGGATTTCTATAATGCTGGCCCTGGTACGCCCTGCCGAGTTTATTGTTATAACCGTTCAACAACGGCAACAGCAAAGCTGACCGGCAATACCGGATATATCAATTACCGCAAATCAACATCTGCATAAAAAACTGAATTTTACTTGGTTTAGCTCGTCAATACACTGTAATTTCACTGTATTAACCAGAAACTTTAAACCTTAATAACATGAATCGGACAAAAACAAGCCGGCTTTTCAACATTTTACTTGCCGGCATTACGCTTACAGCTGTTGTAAACGGACTGGAAGCCTGCTCAAAAAAATCAGGCGCATCGAAATCTGCAGCTACAGCAACCAGCCAACCCGCGGCAGCCCAGCCTGCCCCAGCCCCAGCCCCACCCGTGGAAGAAAAAGACGGTATGCAGATAACCAGGGATGCAGCAGGTAACTTTGTAATTCACCTGGTAGTAGTTAACCTGCAGCCGGTTAAACTGATGAAACCAGCAAAAGAGGGTTATGTGGTTTGGGTGGTAACCGAAGCCGGAGTACCTGTTAATATCGGAACTATTGAAGGTGCTAATACCTGGACCGATAAAAAAGACAAGACAAAATTTGAAGCTACGCATCCTGTAAAACCAGTTAAGGTGTTTATTAGTGCCGAAACAGACCTGAAAACCCAAAAGCCTGGCACACAGGTAGTATGGTCGACGGGTAGTTTTTAATAGCCAAAACATTTTTTAAGCCCAAAGCCCCTGAAATAAGGGGTTTTGGGCTTATTTATTTTTGTTGAATACAGGATCACTGTTAATTCCGGCTTTATAATAATTTGTTAATCTGGCACCACCTGATAAAGATCATTTGCTGCAATGGTAAGTTTACCTACAATTGCGCTGTGATTCCAAAAAGAAAAATAGCTGCGATCATTTTATCAGCTATCTACATTTTTTCATCTTCCACTGCATCGGAGTTTTTTAAATTACCGAAGCTGATAAATCATTATTACGATCACCGGGATGAGAACAGTTCCGTTACCCTTAGCATGTTCCTGGTTCAGCATTATTATTATGAAGATGGTACAGATAAAGATGTTGAAGAAGATAATAAGCTACCCTTCAAATCTGCCGAAAACGCCAATGCGCCTTCTCTTGTTTCACTGACACCTCCGCCTTTAGTGGCATGTGCATCCAATCCCAATAAAGAAATAAGCAGGGACTTTGGCGTGTATAAAAAATTATTCCTTCCATCCCGCTATCTTAAAAATATCTGGCAACCACCCCGCCCCCGCATTGCTTTTACTGTGTGATCTTTTATTTACCATTTAAAATTCAAAGCAATGAACAATACACATATTCATTTGCTGCTGAATCACTTTCCTGTTATTGGAACATTGATAGGCAGCTGCCTTTTGTTATGGGGCATCATTAAAAAGAACGATCAGATAAAATCAATTTCAGCATTTTTACTGGCATGCATGGCCATCATTGCCATACCGGTATTTTTAACAGGTGAGCCTGCTGAAGAATCGGTTGAACACCTGGGTGGCATCAGCGAACAGGCAATTGAACTTCATGAAGAAGCAGCCGAAATTGCCATCTGGCTCATGGGCATTACCGGTGTTGTTTCGCTAATTACCCTGCTTATGAAATTAAAAAAGCACAGGCAGACCAATCTTGTTTTTGTACTCGCTTTTATACTATCTGTTGTATGTTTTGCATCGATGGCCCGCACTGGTTACCTGGGCGGACAAATACGGCATACCGAAATAAGCAGCACGGGTGCTGCCGATGGAGGGCAGATTGATAAAAAAACAGAGGAAAAAAAGGACGAAAAAGGAAAAGAGAAAAAAGAAGAAAATGAAAATGAAAAGAAAACTGGTAAAGATGATGATTGATTGATTGATTAATTAAAACAAAGAGGCTGTCTCAAAAGGATCAGCCTCTTTTTATGATAGTCAGAATGATTGAAGTTTCTGTGAACATATTCAACCAGGCATTAAATTATTTTTTAACCCAAAGCAACGTATTTAGTTTAAGGATTGTCATCTTTTATAGAAAATTTGTATCGATAGCAATTCTACTGTTTGCGGAATCTAACTGCTATTCACTTAGTCATTAAAGTAAAATACTGGTACTTGTGCATACCAATAGCGCATGGCGGCAGTATGCCTGTAAACACCGGGGAACTTGGTAAATCAGTAATGTTTAAATGTCTTAATTTTTTTAAACTGTAATCAGAAAACAATTCTACCATCATATTAAATCCCATAAAAAATGAAAACAAAACTAGCTGTATTTTTTTTATGCATTATCGCTTTCGGTTGTAAGAAAGATGCTGGTGTTGACAATGGCAACACTGCATCTTTGCCCACCGTTACAACCTCAGCTGTTAGCTCCATCTTTAATACCAGCGCAATAAGCGGAGGCAATATCAGTACCGATGGAGGTTCTGCTGTAACTGCCCGTGGTGTTTGCTGGGGCACAACAACAAACCCGGATATAACCGGCAACCACAGTACCGACGGAACCGGTACAGGTAATTTTACAAGTTCTGTAACGGGGCTTTCCGCATCTACAACCTACCATGTAAGGGCTTATGCAACAAACAGTACCGGCACTGCCTATGGCAGCGATATCAGCTTTACCACTACAGCCGGCTCATTTCCCGATGTGTATGTAAGCGGGTATGAAAAAAGCGGAACATCTCCAGTAGCCAAAATATGGAAGAATGGTGTAGCTACTTCATTAACAGCGGGTGGCCCATCCAGTGCCTTTGCGGCTTCCACATTTGTATCCGGCAGCGATGTGTACGCAGCAGGAAATGAAATTGTTGGCGGTATAAGTTCTGCTTTGTTCTGGAAAAATGGAACACTTACTATATTATCAAATGGCACTGACCAGGCTAGCGCAAATTCGGTATTTGTAAGCGGCGCTGATATTTATGTTGCCGGGAATGAAACTGCAGGAACGCCAGCCAGAACTACTGCAACCATTTGGAAAAATAATATTCCGGTGAGGTTGCCAGGTTATATTGCTTATGGCGTTTATGTGCTTGGCACTGATGTTTACGCAACCGGTATTGACGATAATGGAACTTACAATTACGCCGTTTACTGGAAAAACGGAACTCAAACCAGATTAAGCACCAGCACTTTCGGCTCGGTGGGTTATACTGTTTTTGTTTCCGGATTGGATGTATATGTTGCGGGGTATGAATCCAATTCTTCAACCACATCTGTTGCCATGTTGTGGAAGAACGGCACCGCTGTTCCTTTAACTGCCGGCACCACCCGTGCCGAAGCAAAATCGGTGTATGTTTCCGGTTCCGATGTATACGTGGTAGGCTTTGAATATAACGCCACAAACCGGGTAGCTAAAATCTGGAAGAATGGCGTACCAACTACTTTAAGCAGTGCCGGTAACGATGCGATGGCAGCTACAGTTTTTTTGGTTGGTACAGATGTATATGTAACCGGGCAAGAGAAAATTGCAGGAAAATACATGGCACAGTTCTGGAAAAATGGTATAGTAAGGTCGCTGAACGACGGCGCTAATGATGCCGGAGGAGGTGGCATCTTTGTAAGATAATAGCTTGCTCTACAGTAAAAATATTAATTGCCTGAATAATAGAAGCTCCCGCTGAAACCGGGGGCTTTTCATATAACCAGTTGTAAACAAAAATAAAAAACCTCCATTACTGAAGGTTTTTCATAGAGATAAACTTAATGCATGTACATCATTTGCACATTGGTTTTACAGGATACATTGGATAAGTAATTATATTGGATAGTTGGATATTTAACAGTACAAAGTTGCTACTTACTAAGGGATGAATTTGTAATTCCCGGCAGGAATATGTTGTAGAATTTTTACTGTTGCAGCTCAAAAAAGTTCAATGCAGGCATATCGGCCTTATTGCTGTGCATATATCTGCTATTGGTACAGGAAATAAAAAAGCCCCGGTTGCAATAAAATACATTTTTTTTACCTTTTACTTTGATAAATCAGGAATTCTCTCTATTTTGCTTCTTCCCCCAAGGAACTCCCCCCGATAAGATAACTGCCAAACCTATTTGAACCCGTATCTAATACAATATCCGGTATTGTTTTTACCCTTTTAATTGCAGTTATGAGTTTATTTATCCGGTTTTTCGATCTGATGACCACATGCTCTTTTATGTTGTGGATGCTTTTACACTTATTTGAAAGCTATTCCCTTTCGTATGTTTGCCTGGCCGCAGTGCTATTCTTTGGAATTTGCATGCTTGGCCTCCGGTTATTTGTTTACTATAAAATTACCAGCAGCCGCCTCAAGCAATAGCATTTTTCAATATTTTATACATAAATACATGCAGTTAAAAGCCTGTATAGTTACCGGCTTGCACCTCATCAAAGGCATATCTGCAGCATGCATTTTAACAGTTTATACTAATCTGTTGGCAATATTTTTGTTTCATACAAAGGGCTTATACATTTGATTCATCAACTTTAAAACACCCCTTTTATGAAAATGACGATCCCCAAATTACTGGTATCATTTACCTTAACAGCCTTACTTGTAGCACCTGCATTGCATGCACAGGATGCGAAACAGGAAAGACTTATGGACGATGCAGAAAACGCCATAACTGAATTTACAGAAAGCAGTAAACAGCTGGAACAACTATTCGATCATGCCTATGCTTACGTGGTATTGCCTAATGTGGGTAAAGGGGCTGCAGGTATTGGCGCAGCAGCAGGCAGTGGCATTGTGTACGAACAGGGAAAAGCCATTGGCGCTGTTAAAATGAAACAGCTGACTGCAGGCTTACAGTTTGGCGGGCAAGCTTATCGTGAAGTGATATTCTTTGAGGATAAGGCTACGCTGGAACGCTTTAAAACAAATGAATTTGAATTTGCTGCACAAACATCGGCCAGTGCTATAAATGCAGAAGGCAATAAGGATGCAGCGTATAAAGATGGGGTGCTGGTATTTACACAAAAAAAGAGTGGACTGATGTACGATGCATCCGTTGGCGGACAAAAATTTAATTACGATTCCTTTTAAGCCATAAAGAAAAGAGGCTGCTTATTACAAAGCAGCCTCTTTATCTTATCACCTATTGGTTCTTCTTATTTTATCAACTCTTTAAAAGCAACCTGCGGAGCCAATACCTTATTGCATTTTTCAGTAACTATTTCTTTAGCAAGATCAAAATTAGCCCTTTGCTTTATTGCCAGTGAAGAATTGCCCAGCAGCACTTCGTATTTACCGGCTTCGGCAATCCAGGAAGTGCTTGAAGTTTCAAAAGAGCTCAAAGCATCTGCATTCAGAGTAAAACTGATCGTTTGTTTTTCACCAGGCTTCAACAGCTTTGTTTTATCAAATGCTTTCAGTTCAGATTCCGGTTTGTTCAACTTTGCTGATGGTGCTTTTACATATAATTGCACCACTTCTTTTCCGGCTACAGAACCTGTGTTTGTTACATCTACCGAAACAGTTATCTTATCTTTAAAAGAACTGCTGCTTAATTTTACATTGCTGAATGAAAAACTGCTGTAGCTTAATCCATAACCAAATTCATAAGCCGGCTTTACAGCAAATGTATTGTAGTAGCGGTAGCCAACATAAATACCTTCATCGTAGCTAACTTCTGCCGGTATCGATTTCATACCAAACATACCAACCGTTGCCTGGTCGGGAAATTCTTTTCCGGGAAAACTGCCTGCCGATGGTACATCGGCATAACGCACCGGGAAAGTGGTTGCCAGTTTACCCGATGGATTTACCGCACCACTTAACACATCTGCTACTGCATTGCCTGCTTCCATACCTGGTTGCCAGGCCAGCAAAATCCCATCCACCTTATCTCTCCAGCTTACAACTTCCACTACCCCACCCACATTAAGAACCAGCACCACTTTTTTACCTGCTGCATGAAAGGCATTGCTTACATTGCTGATCAGTGCTGTTTCTGCTTCGGTAAGATTGAAATCATTTTCTACTTTCCTGTCGGATCCCTCGCCTGCATTTCTTCCAATAGTGATCAGTCCTATATCTGATTCTTTCGCTTTCTGCGCAAATAACTCAGCAGCAATGTTCATTTCTGCCGGTCTGGGTGTAGGGTTCATAAACTCTTCAAAGAAACTCTTTTTAGGATGCTTACGTTTTTCTTCATCGATATACGTGTTATAGGATTGTTTTAAAGCTTCATCCAGTTTGTAACCTGCATTGGTTAAACCCTGCACCAGTGAGATAGTATACGCTTCATTTACATCGCCACTGCCTGTACCGCCCGATATAAAATCATACGCAGTATTTCCAAATACAGCAATACTTTTTACCTGTTTGCTCATGGGTAATGCGGCGCCTTCATTCTTCAGCAATACCATACCATCGGCAGCAGCGGCACGGGCCACGGCTGCATGTGCTACCAGGTTGGGCTTATTGCTAAAAGCATAATTGGCTGCTGCAGGTGTTTGTAAAGCATAAGCCACCAGGCGGACCGCATTTTCATCAATGATCTTTTCATCCAGTTTTCCGGCCTTTACTGCATCCAGTATGGCCTGGGTTTGCTGCGGAGTGCCAGGCATCAACAGGTCGTTGCCGGCCTTCATCTGTGCCACGGCATCTTTCCCCCCAAACCAGTCTGTCATTACAATGCCTTTAAAGCCCCATTCTTTTCTTAGGATGGTTGTAAGCAGATCGTAGGATTCGGAAGTATAGGTGCCATTCAGCTTGTTATATGAACTCATCACCGTCCATGGATCTGATTCTTTAACAGCTATCTGAAACCCCCTCAGATAAATCTCACGCATCGCTCTTTCACTTACAATGCTGTTTACGGTATTCCTGTTCGTCTCCTGGTTGTTAAGGGCAAAATGTTTTATGGAAACGCTAACGCCGTTGGACTGGATACCGTTAACCATGGCGGCAGTCATCTTTCCGGACACCAAGGGATCTTCTGAGTAGTACTCAAAATTTCTTCCGCCAAGCGGGTTACGATGTATGTTTAGACCCGGACCCAGCAACACATCTACTCCATATTCCTTTACTTCATTGCCCATGGCTTCGCCAACCTGTTTTACCAGTTTGGTATCCCAGGTAGAAGCAAGCAGGGTTGCTACCGGCCAGGCAGTTGCATAATAAGTTCTTTTATCGTCTTTCCTGGTGGGATCTATACGCAGACCTGCCGGGCCATCTGCCACCACGGTAAGTGGTATTCCCAAACGATCGATGCCGTTGGTAGTACCGGCAGCTCCTGATACTTTGTCCATTGTTTGTCCTACTCCTGTACCATTGCCTGCATTACCGGCATTGCTCATGCCCGGCAGTTTCATACCCCTGCCTACCAGCAGGCTTACTTTTTCTTCCAGGGTCATTTTACTTACCAGTGCCTTTGCCCTGGCTGCATTATTGTTTTGTGCCCAAGCTGCACAACATAATAAAAGCAGTGCACAGCCGGTGATCAGTTTTTTCATATTAGCTTGTTTTAATTTTACAATGCGTCATTATGACACAATGATAATACTAATATTCTGTACCTGCAACAATTATTTTTAAAAACCCTCGCCATAAACTACTTTTAACACAATGGAAGCAGAACAGGAGATCAAACAGATTTTTAGCCGGGGGCATGAAATGTACCTGCGGAATATATCGGTTGACTGTGTCATCTTCGGGTTTCATGAGAATGAGCTGAAGGTATTGCTGCTTCAGGTAAAATATGCCGGCAAATGGGCTTTGCCTGGTGGCTTTATTTTAAAAGACGAGCATATGGATGACTCGGCCAACCGGATACTGAAAGACCGCACAGGCCTGGATAATGTGTACCTGCGCCAGTTTCATGTGTTTAGCCGGCCCGACCGGTCTACCGAAGCCATTAACCGGCAGTATTTAAAGAACATGGGGCATGAGCTGAAAAGCAGCTGGTTGTTTGAACGCTTTGTGAGCGTTGGCTATACTGCACTGGTTGATTTTACCCAGGTGAAAGCCACACCCGATACACTTTCATCTGCCTGCGAATGGTTTCATATACAAAACCTGCCCGACCTGATACTGGACCATGCAGAGATATTGCAGACCGCCTTAAAGGAACTGCAGATGAACCTGAACTACCACCCCATTGGTTATAACCTGCTGCCCGATAAATTTACCATGCCCGAACTGCAGAAACTGTACGAGACCATACTGAACAGGAAGCTGGACCGGCGCAATTTTCAGAGAAAGATACTGGCTACCGGCATATTGAAAAAACTGGATGATATAAAAAAAGGCGTGGCCCATAAAGCGCCCTCCTATTATAAATTTGATCTGAAGCAATACAAAAATGCTTTGAAAACGGGTATGGGTTTCGAACTATAAAAGGCCGGCTAACAATCCCCACAAACCTCCTTGCATAAGCTTACCCAAGGCCATATTATACCCACTGCAGGGTAGTTTTTTTCAGCATGCCAGTCTCTATATTTACAGCATTATAACTACATCATTAATATACCAGTTATGTTAAAGAAATTAATACCTGTTGTTACCAGTATACTTTTTTTATTGGCAGGTTTACAATCAAATGCCGCTTCAGTTAAGAGTAAATTACTAAACTACAGCAATGTAACCGGGCTGTATGCAGATACTATTTACATAAAAACACTTACTGGCAAAACCATACGAATAGCAGCAGTAGCCAACGATTCGATTGTAAGCATTAAACGAAAGATAGAAGAGAAAGAAGCGATACCACCTGCACAGCAGCGGTTGATATATGCCGGCCAGCAACTGGAGGATAATAAGACGCTTGCGGATTATAATATTCAGAAAGGAGCAGTTTTGCACCTGGTGCTTAGGTTGAGAGGAGACTGACAATATCCTCTACAAACATTGCTTTTAAAAGCCGGAAATAATTTTACCGGGCATTTCAGCAAATAAAGCCAACATCATTTCTTTTAAAATTACCAGGCATTAAGCCCCCTATGTAAAGCCCCCCGAAAATTCAGGGGGCTTTCTTTTTCTTTTACGGAAGTAAGCAATCAATAAAAAACCTTCATTGCTGAAGGCTTTTCATAGGGGATAAAATCTGATTCATGCAATCGTCATACGCACATTGGTTTTCACAAGGATACATTGGATGTGGTTTTCATTCGGATACTTTTAAACTGGTTTTGTAAGGATACATTGGATTCGGTCTTGTTTTGGATAGTTGGATATTGAACAGTACAAAGATGCTGTACTTTGAAAAAATGTTTTGTAATACAGCAAAGGAAAATGCTGTAGAATTTTTACGGCTTATAATATAAAAATACCGACACTGATATAAATGGTGGGTTAATTCGGCTACAGCTTTGGGCCTTGTTCGCTCGCTATAGGTTTATTTCATGTTTGGCTCGCGTTTGCTTCGTACCTCGTTCGTCCATGCTATTACGGGCAGCGGACAGGGAACGAAGGAAATACGAAGGAAGAATGTTGAGTGACTTTATGTAGGTTGGCAATGGCTTTTGGTGTTTGGCGAAGGCTTTATAGAATTTCGTTTAAAAACCCAGTTGTAAACCGGGAGCATTGAAGAGTCTGCAGGTGGTACTATAAACTTTACAATTTGATTTTAAATATTGAGGTGCCAGGTTATTGGCTGGCAGCATTGTCAATCAAATATCTGGTCTCCTATTTGCAAAAGACCGTTATCCCTGAAGTCTGACATGGTTCCTTTGCGGGTGCTGTAAAGGCCCTTTATATCTGTTGTATGGTTGTTTTTGAGGTTGATGACATAGATGCCCACATAGGATCTTTTATCTGCAGCTATGTAGTTATCGTAGATCACATACTGGTATCCCTTGTTCTCAAAATAAATATAGTTGAGATCGAGCCCTTCATTCATTGTTCCCCCACCCCTGATATCAAACGAGTATTTAAACTGCTTCCAGCTTTCTTTTGTTTTGGCAGGAAATTCAAATTCAACTTTGCTCTTTGTTCCAAACCGGTAAATAATATAAGCATCGGATCTATCTTTTGCCAGCACGACCCGTTTGCCGTTTGCTGTAGAGAAAGAAAATATTTCCTGCTCGTTTCGCAGCAGATAAGGCTGGGCATAGCTAAATTTTGCCAGCAGTACAAGCAACAGTAAGGTGATGAATTTTGATTTCATGCTATAGCAGCTGGTTCAGGCTCTTCTAAATATTTTTTAAAGTTACTGAATAATAACCGATGAGCTTTGATGAGCCTGGATCAAAACAAGTTCTTGTGACCATTCGGTGTGAAATCGGAAAGACCCAGATTGATCCAATGGCCTTTGACAATACTTAGAGATTTTAGTGAAGCATATTTCATACAGCGGGAGAATTTACTCCATTGGCCAGCAGAACAGATGCGGCATTTGCTGGTGAGGTTTGTGGCTTGATGAGAATGGCAAGAGCTACATCGGCAATAACCGGAGGCTGGTTTATTCTGGCTTTACTATTTTCCCTTGTAGCATAGAAAGGAACCCGGAGAATACCAGACTCCGGCCTGATTGTTTTGCAAATAGCAGCATGAAGCTGCAGACCCCAGGGACATTATTGCAGTTTTTTGTGAACATTTAACTTGTGAACATTTCATTTGTTCACAAAACACCTGTTCACAAAGAAAAGATCCAGGTATAACACCCGGTTCTGCAATCTCAAGGCGATCATTTTGATAATGCCTGAAAATACAGGGACAGAAAAGCAAACAAAACGAAAAATGGAAATAGAAAAGGTAAATTAACTGCATCTGAAAAAAAGTAATCCCCGAGCCTCTATCCGGGCGGCTGCCAAATCAGTTTCAGCTTGCTGTCCGGGTCAGACCCGGAGATCGGTCTGCAGCAGGATTATAATTTTTATTCTTACAGATTGTAGAGAAAACTGGCCAGTAATTTCCCATCTTTCACCGAAAATGCATAAGCGCCTCCAGGGGTAAAGAATTTACAATTTACCGAAAACCATACCTTTACAATGTCCCTTCCAATACCATCTATTTGCTTTTCTATTTTAAGTATCCTGAGGCGGCTGCCGGCTTGCTCACCTTGCGTTGTATAGGTTACTCCCTGCAGACGAAGCCGGAGAAAAAACTGCTCAAACTCAGGCCCCATTATTTTATCTCCGGGCAATAAAATATTGGAGAACAACTCGTTTGATCCAACAGGATATTTGGGAATACTAATTTGTAACTGTGGTCCGGAAACTTCATTTGAGAGGAGGTAAAATGACAGCTTCTTTTCGGGTTGTCCGCTTGCTGTGGTAGTACCGTAATAATACCCTAACTGAAAATAGTATCCATATATCCACGAAACAGTACTATCGCTGATCTTTCCATTGAAGCTATGTTCCCCGGCTGCAAGAAAAGAACTGAAATCTTCCTGTTCTGCAGGAGCGCTGTCCTTTTTACAACTTTGAAGTATTAATATACCCGACAGGAGTATTACACTGAAAATAGATTTCATGATCGGTCTTTTATATTCTAAACAGACAGCAGGCGTTCCCTGAATGCTGCATAAGGGGTTGCCGGTTTGTGGATACTTATTTACGCTTTCGGCACAATGTTCGTTTCACGTGCAGACTTATTTTGAGAAATTATACAACCATTTTAAGTTTGGGTATGCTCATTTGAAGTTTGGGTATGGCTATTTGAAGTTTGCGTACGCTCATTTGAAGTTTGGGTATGCTCATTTGAAGTTTGGGTATGCTCATTTGAAGTTTGGGCATGCTTATTTGAAGTTTGCGTACGCTTATTTGAAGTTTGGGTATGCTCATTTGAAGTTTGCGTACGCTTATTTGAAGTTTGCGTACGGTCATTTGAAGTTTGGGTATTGCTATTTGAAGTTTGGGTATGCTCATTTGAAGTTTGCGTACGGTCATTTGAAGTTTGGGTATTGCTATTTGAAGTTTGGGTATTGCTATTTGAAGTTTGGGTATTGCTATTTGAAGTTTGGGTATGCTCATTTGAAGTTTGGGTATGGCTATTTGACGATGTGAACAGGCTAAACTACGGCAGTTTGGGTATTGGTATTCGTTTTCCGGGCCATTGATGGCTTGGCGGCGGGGAATGTATTGAAATGTTGCATTAAGCTCATCACAAATTGATAGATATACACAACTCTTGGCATATTTTTTTAACTGATCTTGGATGTTAACTGTAACAGAGGACTTGCAAATAAACCACTGCTATATACCATTGGTCGGAATACCAGACGGCGCCGTGTGCGGTGAGATATTTGGCTTGGTGAGATGGGAACAGCTACATCGGCAAAAACGATTTTGTCATTAAAAGTTTAACAATCTATAAATTTAATCATTTTCATCAAGAATTTTCTGCTTCGCTCTTTCATAATCATCTTTAGTGATCAATTCCTTTTCCAATAAATCTTTAAGTTCTCTTAAACGAACTTCTTTTGATTTACGTGTAAGGTTTATTTGCGTTTCATTCTTCTTTGCTGCTTTATAAATGAATTCATTGTTCTTTATTTCTTCTGCTACATTTTCCAACAGTCGCCAGGTTGAACTGTTTGGAAAATATGCAATTTTTTTATAGGTCTTAAGATTTATCTTATTTGTGTTCTCAATTTCCTTTAGCCCATACCGAAGATCCTTATACCACCCTGATAAAACAACAGTACTACCCTCAATTACAGCCTGGATTATTGCATAGCCTGAAGGGTTATAGATAGATCTTGGACTGGTTACTATTGTATCTTCTTTGTCATTTTGCAACTCAAACTTCCATTTAACTAAAGCAAATTTTACCCTTTCATACAAATGTGCTGTATCAGTCAGGTCTAGTATAATTTTGGTATCCCATTTTTTTTGAGAATAAGTACTAATACTAACTGCAAAAAATATAACTGTAAAAAGAAATTTTTTCATTTGTAAAATTTATCAAGTTACCAAGTGCTTTAGTTCGTTAAATCAAAGCCAGTAAACACCACCGCAATTGAAGTTATTTGAAAATATTCTGTGTTAATGAGTATCCTTTTAACTACGCTTATCGTAAGTTCACCCATACTGTAATAAATACCTCTGCATTGCAAGTACCATTACTTACCTCAAAGAGAAACTTCGCTTACAAATCCTTATCAAAATTCTTCGGCCTGTAATACCCCACCCAGCCTGCATGTGCATTTAATGCCTTGCCTGCCCGCTGGTACACGGCCGTACGGGAACATCCTTTTTGTGCAGTACCGCCGTTGGTTCGGTTGGTGCTTTCGTCGGCGCTGCCTACATTACCAATGGCTTCCAGTATGGTAACCAGGTCTTTGGCGGCGTCATATTTATACACAATACCGGTATGGCCGGGGCCGGCTGCACCTTTGCGCCATACAAAAACATCGCCCCGCTGCGGTTTAAAGCCGGGTTGGCTGCTGCCAGGCACCAGGTCAATATTATCGCTGCCAATGGCATTGCGGAACCTGTTCTCTGTCGTCATTAAACTGGTATCAATGGCTTTGTACACAGGCATTACACCCAGTTTGTGCAGGTAAATGCCTACGGTTTCGGAGCAGTCAAGGTTCTTTAATCCCTCAGGACTTAGTTTGGATCTTTCGCCGCTTTGGCTGTAGGGAATATTTTTATCTACCAGTGCTTTAATCTCATTTAAAATACCGGGCCCGGTTGGGGCAACAGCGGGTGTAGCAGGTGCAGGCGTGGCAATGGGTGCAGCAGGAACAGCAGCTTTCTGCACGGCCTTGCGCATGGATATATCTTCGCTGGGGCGGTTAAAATAGGCATACACGGTTGCGCTGGCTGCGGCAATATCTGCAGGCAGCATCCCCGACATTTTACTCTTGCCTTTTATTTTGCTGTACTTTGATTTTAGAAAAGGCGTGATGGGGCCGTTATCCATTTTATAAGCCCATTTCATGGTAAGCAGTTCGGCATCATCCATCGGGCGATTGGGTGTGCCCAGGTAATAATAGGCTTCGCCGGGAACCAGTATATCTACCAGTTCATCATTTTTATTGAAGGGTCCTTCAATTTTTACAACCCGTTTCATGAGTGCTGCCATGCTGTTAGATTTAATTATGCGTGATAATAAAATGAATAAGGTATTGGTAAAATACAACTTATTGCTTAGTTATTATATGTTTTTTGCAGTTGGGTGCAATGGAAGCTGTTTTCATACACAGCTGATCTAACCGGGTGCGAGATCATATTGAGCATCACAAATACATAACTGAATACTTCTTTATCGTGCCGGCATTTTTATCCTCCCGAATGGCTGGTAGTGAATTAATTGATGGCTCGGCTAAAGCCAATGGCGTCTCTAGTTCCTTAAAACTATTGTCTGCTGCATTGTAATTGCATACCAACTTGTAATTGCGTTGCGGAGTACTTGTAAGTGGTACAGGGTCTTTTGAAATGATGGATAATGCCTTCCTTCCATCGGGGAGTATTAATTCAACTGCTGCTTCAAAAACAGTTTGATTTGATTCGTTGAGAATTGCCAGATCTTTTAATGACCCAAAATGATCGCCAGGCAAAATATATTGCCGGTAGGTATATAAAGTATCGAATTGTACAATGAATTTTTGAGGAAAATCGTAATCCGGATCAGGGTTTAATTTAATGGAAACCTGGCCAAAGGGTTTTGAATAATAGTCTTTCAAAAAAATATCATTCATATCAGCTTTGCCAACACAATCATCTTTTTGCAACCGGCCATTTTTCCGCCAGGAGTTGTCAGCTGGGTCATAGTTCCGGAAATCAAACATCAGATCAGTGATGTTGTCGGGCAGATTACCCGTACAATTATAAAAACTGGAGTCGTTAAGATCGAGGCGAAATATAAGTTCTGCTCCTGTTTTAAAAATGGCTGCTCTGCTTTGATCCCGGTTTGCAGCATCCTTTTCGTTCGCAATAATAAAACCATTACTTACCGATTTGAACACGCAGTGATTGTTCAGCATAAACTGCTGGGTTTTTGCTACAGGCGATACCCGGATGCCCTTGTAAAGTTCAACGGGGCCATAATAATGGTGGCGGAATTCAACTTTGAATAATTCTTCGAATTTGAAATTCATTTTAATGCAGCATTTGTTAAGCCTTAATCCTTTATACCAAAGAAGGTTTTGGTATCGGGCCGGTAATAGGGTTTGCTGAAAAATCTTTCTACGGTCGCATTAAAAAGATCCGGGTCGGTTTCGGGTATCATATGTGTGCCACCGGGAAAAATACCGAGCCATGCTTTTTGCAGGTTCTGGTATATCTGTATGGTGTGAGGCAATGTAATTACGTCTTTATCTCCGGCCAGTACCAGGGTGGGCGCTGCAATTTTTTGTACATCGGCCAGTGGTATATGCGGCTGTTTGCCCAGCAGATCGAACAGTTTTTTTGCCTGGGCGTAATTGTAAGCGGTATCCTTTTTTGCGATCATTACATCGGTAATAGAATCAACTCTTTTAACCCATTGCACAGCCCAGCCATATACAGCACTGCTATCGGGCTGCAGGTTGGCACCCATAATTGCCATCATTTTTACTTTGTTAGGATGACGGATAGCCATCAGCAGGCTTTCGATACCACCATCGCTCCAGCCAATGAAATAAGCAGAGTCGATATGCAGTTTATCCAATAATAAAGCCCAGTCGTCGGTTATCTGTTCGTAAGTCAGGCGGGCTTTGGTATCGCCGCTTTTACCCTGGGCACGGCTATCAGCCACAATTATTTTGTATTTGCTTTTAAAATACTCGATCTGGTTTGCCATGGAAGCAATGCTGCCACCATTACCATGCACAAGCACCATGGGCATACCTTCGCCATAGGTTTCGTAATACATTTGTATGCCATTGATGTTGGCATATTTACCTGCAGCGGGGTTATTGCCGTAAGGCGTGGTAAATGTTTTTTGTTCCTGCGCAAAGCAAGGCAGCGTGCAGATGCATATGAATGCAAGGAGGAGTTTATTTTTCATGAGTTCTTTTTTGAAAGAAGCATTAATAAATGATGAATTCGAATACCGGTATTAGCAGAATAGCTGAAAATTAAAAAGATGCTGAACACATCATTCTTAATTTTTAATTCCCACTTACATGCCGATCTTTTTGTTTACCAACTCCAGTATCTCAGTTTCCAGCGCCATGGTTTTATTTTGTATCTCTTGCCCACGGCCGATCAGTTCATCCGTAAATGTTTTGTCTTTGTAGTCGGCAGCATTGATGCGTACGTTCATAAAAGCACCCATTACAGCGGCTCTTGCGCAAAGCGCTCCCACCCCGGCATCGGTAACTGAATTGGGATTACCTGTAATGACCATTTCCTTAATAACTTCCATGCTGGCAAAAGCTGTTTCCATTACCTTAAAAGGAATTTCAATAGCGTATTTGGTAGCAGCCTGTATGGCTTCGGTACGGGCTGCTTTTTCTGCATCGGTAGCTTTGGGCAAGGCAAAGGCTTCCATTATTTTATTAAAGGCAGCAGTATCTGCGTCAACCAGTTTCAGTAATTCATTTTTATACTGCTCACCTTTCTCTGCCCAGTTGCTGAATTCCTGCCAGCGCTCATCCCAGCCACGCTTATGACTGCTGAGGTTGGCCACCATGGTGCCCAGGCTAATGCCCAGTGCGCCTACGTAAGCGCTGATAGATCCGCCACCGGGTGCCACACTTTCGCTGGCGGTAAGGTCGGCAAAATCGTTCAGCTTCATGTTTACCAAACGGCTGCTGCCGGCGTCGTTGAGCATATATTCAATGATGCGTTCTTCGGGTTTAAAGGGGCCAAGTTCATCCAGTCCCATGCTTTTAATAGCGATCTTGATCAGTTCCTTTTCACTAACACCCGTACTGCGTTGCTGCTTTTGCAAAAAGTATTTGCCGGCATCTGTCATAGCTTTAAGCGGTATCAGGCCAACCAGTTCACTTCCTGTAACCCGTATGCCACGGGTAGTAGCTTTGCTGCACACTTCATCAAATGCCACATGTACCGGTGTTATGTTGATGTTGGTGAGGTTCATCGATATCTGCGCCACGCCGTATTCTTCAATATACCAGCCAATGGCTTTTACACTTTTTAAAGTGCCGGGCTGATTTATTTTTTTTCCATCTACCTCAATATTTCTTCCGGCTTCACGTACATCAAATGCAATGGCATTGGCACGGCGGGTGCTGGTAGTGTTGAGGTTGATATTGTATGCCACTAAAAAATCCCTGGCGCCAATTACAGTGCCACCGCGTTTAGCATCAAATTCGGCCGGGCCAAAGTCGGGTTTCCATTGCGGCTCTTTTATTTTTTTAAAGAATCCTTCGTATTCACCGGCACGAATCACCGATAAATTGTTACGGCTTGTATCGGGCTGTGCGGCTTCATATAAGTAAACCGGTATGTTCAATTCTTCTCCTACCCTTTTGGCGAGTTGTTGTGCATACTTTGCAGTTTCTTCCATACTAATGTTTGCTATGGGTATCAGCGGACAAACATCGGTGGCGCCCATACGTGGGTGCTCGCCTTTATGTTTGCTCATATCTATCAGCTCGCCGGCTTTTTTAATGGCACGGTATGCAGCTTCAATTACCGGAGTTGGTTCACCTACCATGGTTACCACGGTGCGGTTGGTTGCTTTGCCCGGATCTACGTTAAGTAAACGCACGCCTTCCACGGATTCAATTTCGTTGGTTATCTGTTTGATGATGTTTAGATCGTTTCCTTCAGAGAAGTTGGGAACACATTCTATAAGCTGCATGTTGGTTTTTATTTTTAAAATTAAGGAAATTAACCACAAAGGTCACAAAGGTAGGCACTAAGAACACAAAGTTATACTTAGTGCACTTTGTGGTATTTCCTTTGTGTCCATTGTGGTAAAAAAAGCCTTCAGATAAAAATCATGTACCGGCATGATAAAGATTAGCCGTCACTTCGGTTTATTAAGCAGAAATTTGCAAAAAAACAATCAATGATCCATCCATACAATTATGTTACTGCCAAAGATGCCCTGTCTCTTATTGAAAGCAATAGCCGGGTGTTTGTGCATGGTAGTATCTGCACCCCTACCCATTTACTGAATGAACTGGCCCATGAAAAAGACCGGCTGAAAAATGTAGAACTGGTTTCTATTACCCTGAAAGGCGAAGTGGAAATTGCAAAGCCTGAATACCAGGACAGTTTTCATATCAATTCTTTATTTGTTTCATCACCTATACGTGATGCTGTAAATGATGGCCGGGCCGATTTTGTGCCGGTGTTCCTGAGTGATATTCCTGATCTTTTCAAGAATGATATACTGCCGATAGATACCGCCATTGTGCAGGTATCGCCACCGGATAAGCAGGGATATGTTTCGCTGGGCGTGTCGGTTGATATTGCCCGTTCGGCTGTTGATTCTGCCAAACAGATCATTGCTTTGGTGAACCCCAAAATGCCCCGTACCCATGGTGATGGCATGATACATACAGACCGTTTTGCCAAAATGGTTTTTCATGATGCTGAGTTGCCGGAAGAAAGTTACAGCAGCAAGGTGGGAGAAAATGAACTGAAGATAGGCCGGCTGATCGCTGATATGATTGACGATGGCAGTACTTTGCAGATGGGGATTGGCACCATTCCCGATGCAGTACTGAGTTTACTCGGCAATCATAAAAACCTGGGTGTACATACCGAGATGATGAGTGATGGTGTGATCAGCCTGATAGAGACCGATGTGATCAATAACCGCAAAAAAAAGATACATCCCAATAAAAGTGTTACCAGTTTTGCATTGGGCACCAAAAAACTGTACAACTATGTGGATGATAATCCTTCGGTTGTTTTTTTGGATATTGATTATGTGAACAGTCCGCAGGTGATACAACGTAACCCCAAAGTAGTTGCCATTAACAGTGCCATTGAAGTTGACCTTACCGGCCAGGTATGCAGCGATAGTATTGGCACCTTGCAATACAGCGGCATTGGCGGACAGATGGATTTTATACGGGGTGCTGCCTTAAGCAAAGGCGGCAAGCCTATTATTGCATTAACCAGCCGCACCAAACACGGTATGCCCAGGATAGTTCCTTATTTAAAAGAAGGCGCAGGTGTGGTTACCACCCGTGGACATGTGCATTACGTGGTTACCGAATATGGTGTTGCGTATTTGTTTGGAAAGAATTTAAGGCAGCGTGCAAAACTGCTGATAGATATTGCGCATCCTGATGACCGGGAAATGCTTGAGCGGCTGAGCTATGAGAGATTCAAATCATTTTAGGTTATCCTGTTGTAAGATCATTTGCCGGTTTTTTATAGCCCGGTGTTTGTGCCTGAAAGAATATTATAGTACTGATTTTTTGTGATCTTTTTCATATACCCGCTTTTCATTTTCGAACCATCAGGGCACCCGCAGCCATAAGTGTAGCCAAGATCACCTTCGGTTTTTTCAATGAACACCAGTGTACCGCTGTTCCTGTATTTGCGTGCCGACTTACTATTGGTATTGGCTTGTGTGATCAGGTATGAACAATTGCTCTTCCACTCCAGCCTGAACTGCGTTCTCACTTTTGTACCTGTATTTCGTTCGTACTGGTATTTTTTTTGGCGTTGAACAAGAATGATATTACCCAGAGAATCTGTATAGGAGAAATACCCTTTCTTATAAAGCAAACAGCTTGCACTATCGGCCTGGGCAAAACCAACCTGGTAAGTAAAAAGGATGAGTATAGATAAAATAAAACGTTTCATACAATTTGTTTTAAACAAATATCCCGTTGATCATTACTTTATCTACCAGGTTATTTCCAAAAGAATAAGGCAGGTATGCCAATGATGGCATTGGCTTTGTAAAAATGAGATTGGCTTTTTTGCCGATGCTGATGCTGCCGAGTTCTTTCTCCAGTTCCATGGCATAAGCTGCATTGATGGTAGCTGCATTGATCGCTTCTTCGGGCAGCATTTTCATTTGTATACAACTTAAAGCAATTACAAAATTCATATTGCCGCTGGGCGATGAGCCGGGATTATAATCACTTGCCAGGGCAATGGCGCAATTGTTATCAATTAAAGTTCTTGCGGGCTGGTATTGCATACGCAGGAAGAATGCAGCCGTAGGCAATAAAGTACCGATGGTATTGGAAGCGGCCAATGATTGCACATCAGCATCATTCATAGTTTCCAAATGATCTACAGATAATGCGTTTAGTTTAATAGCTGATTCAATACCGCCAATACTGTTCAGTTGGTTTACATGCAATTTGGGTTTTAAGCCGTAGCTCATTCCTGCGTTGCAGATGGTTTCCATTTCTTCGGGAGAAAAGAAACCGGTTTCACAGAAGCAATCAATATAGTCAGCCAGGTTTTCTGCCGCAATAACAGGCAGCATTTCGTTGATGATGAGATCGATATATGCCTGGTGATCGTCTTTATACAAAACAGGATAGGTATGAGCTGCCAGGAAGGTTGCTTTGATAGGTATATTGAATTGTGCTTTCAGTTTTTTGATCACCCTAAGCATTTTCAGCTCTCCTCCTACTGTTAAGCCATAGCCGCTTTTTATTTCAATGGCGCCTGTACCCAATTTGATCAGTTCCTGTAATCTTTGCGAAGCACTATATAGCAGGTCATCCTCCTGCGTTTCATTCAACACCCGGGCCGAGTTTAAAATACCACCGCCTTTAGCGGCAATATCCGCATAACTCATTCCTTTTATTTTATCAATAAACTCTTCTTCTCTTGTTTTTGCAAACACCAGGTGTGTATGACTATCGCACCAGGTTGGTAATACAAACTGCCCTGCTGCATCAATAATATGTTTAGGCAACTGCGGAACCTTCAACTCCAGTTCGTACATAGGCCCGTAATCTGCAATGATGCCATCTTCTATCAAAAGAAAAGCGTCTTCAATCATGGGGAGATTAGCAAGCGCCGTACCTCTCAATAAAGAATTTTGTTCCCGTACATTAACCAGCTGTTTGATATGCTTAACCAGTATAGATGACATGCAATGCTATTTTTTTGTAAGTGTTAGTCTTTTGCGGATGGCAAAATCTGTTGCATCTGCCGCCCGTATACCTTTTGTAATATTCAATATGCCTGGGCCAATAATGAGTATGTCCTGAAAATCTACGGGTTTATAATCTTCATAGCTTTCTCTTTCCGCATAAACTTTTAAACGCACTCCCCTGCGGCGTATTTCAGCAATATCAAATTGTGCACTATCGAAGCTTAGTTTGCTGCTGTTATTATACACATACAGAAAATTTGTTTCGGTGGTTTGCTTACCTGCTGGGTCCGTATAGATGAAGTTCAATTGTAAAGAATCTTTCAGATCCACTACTTCGAGCGCTACTGAAAACGTTACTTGGTTTTGCCCGTTGGTGAATATGGTATTAACAGATGTACCTGTCCAACTGCCTACCAGTGCTTTTAATTCAGTATTGGTAATGGTATTAGAGCCTTGAGCAGTAGCGACAAATTGCAAACAAACGAGTAAAGCACTTAGAATAATTTTCATACTGTTTTATTTAAAGTGATTCATAAACCGATTGGCTGAAAGCTTCCAGTCCCGGATCCCTGGCGCCCATTAAAAGCAGTACTGAATTTCCGGCAAGATGCGGCCTTACCGTGTCAACAAACTGTTTCCGGTCCTCAACAAAGTAAGCATTTTTTCCCAGGGCCTTAATATCGTGGATGAGATCATTGGCGCTTATATCTTTTACGGCAGTGCCACCGGCATAGAATATCTCGCTCATCCATATCTCGTCCTGCGGCCTTAAAGCAGCAGCTATCTCTTTTACAAAATCGTTACGCAAAAAACGGGTAGGCCCGTATCCATGCGGCTGAAACCAGGCCACCACTTTATCAGCCACGGGCTGGCAGGCCATGATGGCTGCGGCACATTTAACGGGGTTGTGTGCATAATCATCTATAACCCATACCCCATTTTTATTACCCAACACCTGGTTGCGGCGGTAGATGCCTTCGTAATTTTTTAAAGAAGAAGAACAGGTTTCCAGGTCAACCCCAAGCTGGTTTGCTACAGCAACAGCTGCAAGGGCGTTTTCCATATTGTGTTTACCAATAGTCGTAATGAAAAATGAAGAATTAAGAATTAAGAATTGAATACAAAAACCATCTTGCTTAAAGTCCTTTGCTATATAGCCGGCGCCGGAATTTTCGTCTGCAGAAAAATCCTGTGCTATATTTTGCGAAAGCTGTTTTGCCAATGCGTTGGATTGATTGACGATGAATTTCTTGCTATTGTTTTTAAACGTCGTAAAGATCCGCATCAGTTCATCGATCTCCTGGTGGTCTTTATCTACATTCAGCAGCAAACCAATTTCCGGTTCGTATTGCACAATACTGCCGTCGCTTTCATCGGCTTCAATAACCAGCCATTCGCCCTTTCCCACTTTTGCATTGCCTATCTTTCCTTCTTTAATAATGCTTACCAGTCCGGCACCGCTGATGATGCTGGGCTGCAAACCGGCTTTATCCAGTATATCAAACAACATAGCACTGGTAGTGCTTTTGCCCGATGTGCCTCCAACAGCAATGGTTCTTTTGCTTTTAGCGATCAGTGCCAGCAATTCAGATCTTCTGATGATCGGGATATTAAGTTGCTTTGCTTTCTGTACTTCAAACACGGTATCTTCTATGGCTGTGGAAACCACAACCAGGTCTGTTTCATGGGTAATACCATCACCGTTCTGTAAAAAGCATTCTATGCCTTCCGCTTCCAGTTTTGTTTTTGTTTCATTGAATTCGCCTTCTTTAAAATAGCGGTCGCTGCCGCTTACTTTTTTATCGATGCCTGCCAGGTATTGTGCAATGGCGCTCATACCCACACCGGCAACACCAATGAAGAAAACATTTTTAAAATCGTTGATGCCTGTAATCATTATTATGAACGGTGTTTATTTGGATGCAATGTGCGGAAAGCAATGATAGCACTGATGGTCATCAAAACTGAGCCCAGCAGGTATGGCGCTCCCGGCAACTGCACCGGTGCATTACTATGCGTAAAGTAAAAGAATAAATTATTCATCAGCAAGGGACCAATAATGGCAGCTGCACTCATTAAACTGGTAAGTCCGCCCTGTAATTCACCCTGCTCATTCGGCGGCACATGGCCCGCCATTACAGCCTGCAAAGCAGGTTGCACAATGCCTCCCAGGCAATAAGGAACCAAAAACACAAACATCATCCAACCCTGTGTAGCAATACCAAACAATAACATACCAATAGCATACAGGCTTAAACCAATGTATATCGATCTTTCATTACCTAGTTTTGGATTGATAACTCTTGTTAAACCTCCCTGCACAGTGCCTACCAGCAAACCAACTGCGCCCAGCGAAAGCCCAACCATTTTCTCATCCCACTGAAAACGATACATACCATAGTAGCTCCAGGTACTCATTACTGCGTGTGCTGCCACATAAATAATGAAGATAGAAACAGCCAAGCCGGTAATGGCGGGGTATTTTTTCAGGTGCATTAAAGCCCCAACCGGGTTTGCACGCCGCCATTCAAAAGGGCGGCGGTTTTCTTTACTTAGTGACTCTGGTAATACAAAATAACCATAAGCCCAATTGAGTAAAGCCAAAGCTGCAGCTGCATAAAAAGGAAAGCGTGGGCCCAGTTTACCCAGCAGCCCGCCCAACACCGGGCCAATGATAAAGCCCAGTCCGAATGCAGCGCCTATCAATCCGAAATTTTTTGCCCTGGTTTCCTTGGTACTTACATCGGCAATATAGGCGGCGCCGGTTGTAAAGCTTGCGCCGGTGATACCAGCTATGATGCGGCCTACAAACAACCATTCGTAAGTTGGTGCCAGTGCCAGGAATAAGTAATCGATACCAAAACCAAATAAAGAAAACAAAAGCACCGGTCTGCGGCCATATTTATCACTGAGATTTCCCAGCAATGGTGCACAAAAAAATTGTACAAAAGCATAGGCAAACATGAGCAGGCTGCCATAAGTAGAAGCCGTACTGATATCCACATGCTTCAGATCTGCAATTAATTTTGGCATTACCGGAATAATAATGCCGAAGCCGATCACGTCAATTAAAAGTGTAATAAAAATAAATCCTACTGCTGCGTCGCGTTTTGAAGCCATACTTTTTGTCTTACATGATTCTTTGCAAATGTAATTAATATGGTTTGATGAACGTTTTGTTGATTTTGATTGTTGCCTGCGGTTGATTATATTTAAAGTACCAAAACCTACAATATTGAAAAAAGGAATATTCGGCGGAGCCGTTGTGATCATCGCCCTGATAGCGGGATTCATTTTTTTGATGCGTGGCTGCCTGTCGAAGTACGACGAACGCCAGGCCCTTACCCCGGCCCTGTATTTTGAAAAAGATGGTAAGGCTATCGTATTTACCATTATTCAATATGGTAAAGCTACCTCTTACAGCTCAGGGCCCAAAGGCACTTACAAAAGTATGAGCACCAATTATTTTATACAGGCCAATGATGCAGCCAGCGGCGAACTGATAAGCAATAAAAAAATAAAACACCACAGCGATATCAAGTTTCACCCGGTAACTGTAATGGGCGCTGGTAATGGTAAAGCCTGGGTGTTTATCGGAGAACTGCTGGCGTACGATCCTTTTACGCTAGAGAAAATTGCAGACCGGGAAATCATTGAAAAAAACAATCCACAGTTGAAAGGCAAAATGCCTGAAGAAGAAAGGTATTATGAATTTGACCGCAACACAAATGCCATATTGATAACGGCAACAGATGGCATGAAATACCTGTTATCAACAGCGGATCTGAAAGCAACGGCTATTGATGAAGACGGAATTTCTAAAAACCCGGTGGAGGCAAAGATGAAAGCATTAAAAAAGAAGGAAGATTCGCTGGAACTGCAGTACCGTGCCGGCTATGACCGCTACCGTGGTTTTAACAGGTTATACAGCGACAGGAAGATCAGCTATGCTGCTTATGAAGACAGCACTAAAAACTTCAGCCGGTTGCAGGATAGCATCAGCAAAAGAAAAAGCGATATACGTGATGAGATAAACGACCTGGACAACCTGCAGGATGCGGCCCGGGAAATGGAAAGCAAAATAGAAAGCCTTGCTGGCAGCAGCAGCAAAAGTTATAGTAATATCTGCACCGCAGTTGACACTTTTAATGGTAAATGGTTTGGCCTTTTAAGCACTGCCGACCTGGAAAAGCCCGATGACCGTTTCAGGTATCGCTCAGTTTATACGGAAACAGCCAGGAATAAATTTTATACAGCCTCCATTACAGTTAAAGACCCTGCAAAAAGGTCTTCGGAGCTGATGGTTGCTGCGCCTGAAAAATTAAATGAAGCCGTTTATCTGCAAGGTGGTTTTTTGCTTGATAAACGTACTGCCTTACCGATACACCTGAAAAATGAAGAAGGCTTTATTGTTTGTTATAAAGAGAAAGTTGGCAATACAGGAAATATCATGCTATCCAGGATTGACCTGGAGGGAAATACGAGGTGGGTCTTTAATTGTGAACTTACGGAGTTTGAAGATTGGATATACACCGGCAACCGCCTTATTATCCTGGGCAGAGATAACAAGGAAATTTCTTCCGGAACTGCAAACCTGTTACTGATCATCGACTTGCAAAGCGGTAAGGCTGTAAAGCACGATTACTTTACCAACAAGATGCGATAGATATTTATTTCTTTTTCTCTATTTTAAAAGGATGCGCTTCGGTTGTAAGTACTACTTTTTTAAAGTCGAGTGTTGATGGCGGTGCAAAAATGAGGTACGCATATTTCAGTGTTTCTCCAAAGAAAAAACTCTCCATGGAATTTGTTTTCTCGTAGGTAAGCACATTTTTTAAGGAGGCAAAACCTACATCATTTCTGCAATGATCCAGTATGCTCTGCACCATTGTTTTTCCCTGCCATAAATATTTTGCCTGGCCGGTTAAACGGTACATATAAAAATCACTCTCTAAATTTTCGGGCCTTAAAATATAATAAGCACTGGTGATGGTATCGGCTTTAAAATCAAACTCCTCTGGCTCTATGTTAAATTTGGTCCACATGTAATAATTAGCTTCCTGTATCTTACTCCCGGTTTGTACATCGCCCGAAAAGGCACACAGGCCTGCATAAAAAGCTTCCAGGGCGCCATATTTAGTATCTATTATTTTACCGGTATTCATATCAACCTGGTGCATGAACCAGCCATTATCTGTTTTACTGATGTAATGTTTTTTGATGGCAGCATTATGTACATCAAAAGCGGTTTTAAAATCCTTATCGCCAAATAACAGCCAGCTTTTGTACAGGTATTCGTAATATGAATCGATGTAGGCGCCAATATGGCTTCTGTTATTTACCCATTTGCCGGTTTCCACGTCTATCTGCTCACCTACCAGGTTTAATGTACTCCTGTGATCATACACATACATCATTCCTTTTTTTGCAGCATCATAATATTTTTTATCGCTGGTTATTCTGGAAAGTTTACCAAACTCCATCATTAATGTTCCAATCTCTGCCGGGTTGTTAATGCCATCTCTGGTTTTACCTGTTTGTAAATGAACGTATCGGTAAGGCATTCCTGTTTTTGAATTAAAGGCAGGCATTAAGCGGTCGCCCAGGTCTTTTGCCAGTGTAAGAAATTTTTTATCTCCATCCATTTCGTAAGCGGTGAGCAGGCCAGCCAGCAGGCGAATGGTAATTTCAAAAACCTGTACATCGTTATCAATATTAAAATCGAGTTTGGCCAGGATCAGTTCCTTGGCCTCTTTGGCTTCGGTTGTTAATCCCAGTAAAGTAAATGTATCAAAAGCATCTACGGGTGTCATCAACATAGATGTTTTGTACCATGTTTTGGCATTTTTGGTAAGTGGTTTCAGATCATCAGCGCCCCAGGCATAATCCTTATATCCTTTCCAGGCGTGCTGTGCAGCTTCTTTTACTTTATTGCACATTTCTTTTTTCATGGCTTCGGTAAATACTGTGTCTTTTTGTGCCATTACAGAAACTGAAAACAAAAGACTGATTGCTGAAAGTAAGAAGCGGTTCTTTATCATTGTATTTTAAAATTTAAGAGCGATAAAGATAGCGATATACAGGGCATAAAAAAAGAGTCTGTTGCCAGACTCTCTATAGAAAATATGCTAATTAAAAATTACCATCTTCCACCACCACCGCTGTTGCGGTTGTTGCCGTAACCACCACGGTTTCCACCGCCGCCGTTACTGCTTCTTTCTTCTCTTTCCTTTGCTACTGAAACAGACATTGCACGTCCTTCCACTTCTTTGTTGTTAAGACCCAGCATAGCGTCTTTTCCTTCATCTTCTGAAGCCATTTCAACAAAACCAAAACCACGTGATCTTCCGGTTTCCCTGTCAGTAATAACTTTAGCTGAAGAAACTTCACCAAAAGCAGAAAAAAGTTCGTTTAACTCAGCATCGCTGGTGTTAAAACTCAGATTTGAAACATAAATGTTCATAAAACTTAAAAATTAAAATAAAATAAATAAAATACCTGTGCAGTAATGTAGAAAGCAGACTAAAAAGACGAGAAAACTATTACGGGGAAATACTTTGTAAAAATTGAATCTATCCTGTACTGTGTGCTCACAGCGTTAATGTACAATGCAAATGTACGCTTAGTAAACAAGAGTAACTAATAAATCTTTTATTAACGGGCATCTCAGCCTGTTAAAGTTATGCAAACACCCGAAGCATTTGTTGGTAAACTAGTGCTTCGGGTGCATGTATTGTATAATATCAGGCTGCTTTTTTTCCCATGCCTAAAACAGCACCTACACAAGCTCCTGTTATGGCCGACATAGCCGTAGAAGCAGCAACATCTACTGCCATACCTGTTTTACTGATTGCAGTTGAAGTGGCATATATCATACAATCATAGCCAACTGCCATCAATAAGCCGATAACACCGGCTGTAATAAAACCTGCTCCCAGGCTATTTACATTGGCCCTGATGAAAATATAAGCCATAAAAAAGCCCATGGCAAGGTTGCCTATGACCAGGTACAGGAAATCCGGTTCCGCTTTGGCAATATTGCCTGCTGCACCGGGATGTGCAGTCATAAAATTCATAAGTAACATACCATAAATTAACCATCCCAGCAGGAAGAAAAGTACCCCGCCGGTGATACCTCCTGTTAATAATTTTTTGATGTCCATAAGTGTAGTTTTTGGTGATTCAATAAAAGTATCTTACCAAAATAATACTTCATTCATCAAAATGCAAGCCCTTGTTTTGCAATACACAAATTCCTCGGCAGGATGTGCGTAAGTTGCTCCTGGTAGTATAACAAGCTTTAATATGGGATCTTATTTTTTGGCCAGTGCCTTATCTATCTGCTGACCGAAAAAATAACCGGCCACACAACCAGCAACAGCACCTGCAAGCAGCCATACAAGGCTTGCACCCGCTGCAAAGTAGGTGATGCCGATGCCTAATAAACAGAAGAATATTACTGCTACCAATACGGCACTTTTATTTTTTGTTGCCTTTTCTGCATTAGCAGGATGATGATGTTCGTGGTGGTGTTTTCTTTTCTTTGACTGTGGCATTTTTTATTTCAAAGTACGATTTATTTTCCGGAAAAAGAATGACCAAGCCGCTCCATATCACGTATATATTCATATTGCAGATCTTCGTGCATTCCTGCAATGACCTTTGCTGCTTTTTTTAGCTGGCCCTGGAACATGTTCTTTATCACCGGGTTCTTTTCAATGGGTATTCCTGATGTTTTAAGAGTGCTGCAGAAAAACAACAAAAGCCTAACTTCTGTTTCAGGCGAGCCCGTATAGCGGATGTATTTTGTGAGCGTTCGGAGAATTTTACGCAGGCTCTTCTTTACAAAGTACAGGTTTGTAGTATTCATTTCCCGGAACTGGTCTTCCACTTCTGCTTTAATATTTTCAATATAGGCATGCTCGTCAAACGCTTCAAACAGCAGGTAGGTCAGCAGTTCCTTATTTTCCTTTTTAAATTTTGCCAGGCGTATGCATAGCTCTGCCAGTTGTTCGGCAGGTATGTTGGATAATTCCAGTTTTAATTCGTGAATGGTAGCTGCTTTCATACAGCTAAAATAGTTGGTTTTGTGCAGGTTCAAATGAACTGACCAATACGAATAAAAAAACCTTCATTGCCGAAGGTTTTTCACAGGTGTTCTCGTGCTTGAATTTACAAGTTGATCAATAGGATTTGGATGGTTTTCACAGGATACGGATACAAACGGGTTTTTCTTAATTAACACTGTAAAGATGCTGATTAGCAGTCAGCCGATTTGTAGCCTTGCCAGTTATTTTTATGTAGTATTTTTTCTATCTGTTCTAAAAGGGAAATTTATCTGTAGATAAGATCATTAGACCGTTGATGCGATCAGGAAAGTGTTTTAACAACTTTGCCTATCATAATGCCGTTGTGATATACCTGCATGGTATAACTGCCTTTGGCTAAAGCCCCACCTTTTAATGAAAAAGCAAGACGTTTAGCTTCGCCCCTGCTGTATGTAAAACTAAACTTGTAGGAATAAATCTTCTTCCCATCCGGTGTATTAAATGTTCCCGAATCCCAGCCAGAACCTTTTAAAACCTTTCCATCAGGCTTAATAACCACCACCATCATTTCGGCATTGGTAAGCTGGCTGTTAAAATTCATTACTGTAAATGCACCGGTGAATTTATCCGTTCTTTCTGCCAGGTTGGTTTCGTTATCATTATCACCGCTAATTGCAGCCAGGCGCATATCTGAGGCGGTAAATGCAGAGATAACAGGGGCCATTTTTTCTGACTCCATATTTTGCACCATGTTGGAAGCCAGCGAGTTTTTTGCCGGTGGTTTATCTGTACGCACCATATCATTCATTACATCCTGTAATTTTCTATTCTCTTTATCTACCAACTGGTTTTTATCTTTCAGGTTATCTACTTTGGTTTGCAGTTCGTTTAATTTTTGTTTTGCTGCTACCAGGTTTTTATTTGCATTTTTGTTCTTCAGTATTTCTGCAATTTCGCTCCGCAACCTGTAAAACTCGGCCAGTTTGGCATCCAGTTGGTTGCTTAGTGAATCTGAATTGGAGAGGGTTGAATCGAGCTTAAGATCAAGATCCTTTAAAGTAGCATCATATACTTTCTGTAGCGAATCGCTGACTTTACCTGCAATTGCTGCCGAATCTTTTACAACATGAATAGTTTCCGTTTTGGTTATTCCGTTCTTTGAATAGAAATTGTAACCCCAGGTCCATATCAACACAAAGGAAACAATGACCAGCAAAAGTGATACTAACAGCAATAACAAGGATTTAGTATCTCTCATGAGAATAAGGTATGCTTGGTTTATTTTTATTTGGATACATTCTGGTTTACATAGGCCGATATCCAGCCAACAGATCCATTCTTAACCAGGAAGAATTTCTTTCTTTCCACCACACCATCAAACTGCCGCATGATCTTTAAAAGTAAACCTGCACCAGCCAGCAAAGCCCGCTGATCAAAAACCTTGTTTACCTGTTTTACGTCTTTCGCCAGCTTTTCAAGGTCAACTGTATTTTCTGGCTGGGTTTTAACAAGGTAATAATCGGAGTACAGGGATGGGTTTTTAGAAAGCTTTTCAGTGAATTCCAGCACTTCATCATAAGTAACACCCACCACTGCATTATCATTTAATTCCGGTGCTACCAATGTGGCAACTGCCCAGGCAATCCCACCGCTAAAAGCAATATTATCGCTTTTAGGAAAAGCGCCGCTGGCATTGACAGCGTACACAATTTCGTTGTTCTCTGCGCCGGCAAGTACACGGCTAAGCTGGCTATTGTAATTGTCTATGCTTTTATCTTCACCCAGCATTTTATCAGCAGCGTTGAATGTACTTTTTGTTCCCCAGGTTAGCTGAAAGAGCCTGAAATCTTTGGTATTGCCATAGGGAAAATATCCACCCTTGGTATTACCGCTTCCAATGTCGATTAAAAAAGTATTGTAGCGCCTTGTTTCCGGCACAATGCCCAGGTGCGACAGGCGGGCCTCACCCACAACATCAATAACAGCCACTTTTCTATCAGGCTCATTGTTATTTAACCTGAATGCATTGATCAGTTGGTCGATCCATATCTTCTTGTCTTCTTTTTCTGCCTGAATATTTACCCCGCTGCTAATAGCTGTAAATACATGGCCGGCCGGAATTTTATTTTGTTTTACTGCTACTTCATATAATTTATTTAAAGCGGCCAATGTTGCCTGGTAAGTTGGTTGTGTAAATGAGATAAAATCGGTGTTGATCGTTGTGTCTTTCAGAATCTTAAATTCACCATCTTCGCCGGCTTTCTTATCCAGTTCAAGCACACTCATCTTAACGCCTTTTGAACCTACTTCAATACCTGCGTATACATCCGAAGTCTCGAATTTCTGAACAATACTGTTTTGGGCTTTTGCTATAAATGCATTAAGAAGAAAAGCAACAGTAAAAAATGAGGAACGTTTTATGTAGATAGTAAACATCTGTTTATAGTTTGACCAAAATTAGCTAAATATAAACTGGGCATTTACAGTTATGCACAGGATGTGAAAAAATTACTTGCTTTATATGCACATGCTAAAAAGCCATTCTGCGGTACTACTATTCGCAGAATGGCTATATGAAAACAGTTGATAATAATCTTATATAATGATCACTTTTTCCATCACATCTCCTCCCCTGATATCATCAATAACATCCAGTCCTTCTATTACTTTTCCAAAGCAGGTATGTACACCATCCAGGTGCTGCGTGTTTGTTCGGGCATGGCAAATAAAGAATTGCGACCCCCCGGTGTTTAAACCACGATGCGCCATGGACATCACACCACGATCATGATATTGCTTGCTTCCTTTCAGTTCGCAATTGATGGTGTAGCCGGGGCCTCCGGTTCCGGTGCCATTCGGACATCCGCCCTGTATCATAAAGTTGGGTATTACACGGTGAAAAGTAAGGCCATTGTAAAAACCTTCGCTGATGAGTTTTTTAAAGTTTGTCACGGCAATAGGGGCATCATCGTCGTACAATTCAAATTTCATTATGCCTTTGTTTGTGTGTATTTCTCCCTGCGTTAATTTAATGTCGCTCATTTTTTTATTTTTTTGTTTTGTAGATGCTGCGAAAGTAAGATTTCCCGTTCATTTTAAATAATCAATTGGCCCTGACTGATTATTGTTATTTTTATTTACAGGTACATTTTTTATAACCCGATCATGAACAGGACACGCAGCCATATTTTGCCGGCAATAGTGATTGCCCAGTTCTTTTGCACATCACTTTGGTTTGCGGGCAATGCAATACTGCCCGACCTGGCCCTGCATTTACATATTCCGTCACAAAGATTGGGAAACATAACATCAGCAGTACAGTTTGGTTTTATTACCGGAACTTTGGTTTATACAACTTTATTAATTGCAGATCGTTTTTCGCCCTCAAAAGTCTTTTTTGTAAGTGCTTTGCTGGCAGCCATTTCAAATGCAGGCATTGTATTTATTACACCAGGAATCAACTCGCTGTTGTTTATGCGGTTTTTAACGGGATTTTTCCTGGCTGGCATTTACCCGGTTGGCATGAAGATAGCTGCTGATTATTATCAAAAAGGACTGGGCAAAGCCCTGGGCTTCCTGGTAGGAGCTTTGGTTATCGGCACCGCATTTCCACATCTTATAAAAAGCCTGACTACCGTTTTACCCTGGAAAGCGGTCTTATATTCCACATCAGCTTTATCAGTAACTGGCGGAACAGTAATGTTGCTACTAGTGGGCACAGGACCTTATCAAAGTAAAATGCAGTCACTACAATATCGCAATGTATTGCTCAGTTTTAAAAATAAGAACTTTCGTTCAGCAGCTTTTGGCTACTTCGGGCATATGTGGGAACTGTACGCCTTCTGGGCATTTGTGCCAGTTCTGTTAAATACCTATGCCAGTTTGCATACTGCTGCTAATCTGAAGATTTCGTATCTCTCATTTTGTATTATTGCCGTGGGAGGATTGGCTTGTGTGGCAAGTGGTTATCTATCACAAAGATTTGGAGCAAAGAAAACTGCATTTGTTTCATTGATGCTATCCTGCGGCTGTTGCCTGCTTTCTCCGCTGGCTTTTTACCTGCCGGTGATCCCATTCATTATGTTCCTGGTTTTTTGGGGGCTGGTTGTTATTGCAGATTCACCAATATTCTCATCACTGATTGCCCAAAATGCAATAACTTCTATAAAAGGTACTGCTATAACCATGGTAACCTGTATCGGGTTTTCCATAACTATTGTAAGTATTGAATTGTTGAATTACCTATCCGAACATTTTGATCGGCAATATATATTTCTTTTTTTAGGAATTGGCCCTGTAGCGGGATTGTTGTGGATGCTGGTCGGAAGAAGGAACCAGGCTAATTCAATTTAAGCTTCTATAGTGTTATACAATTCAAAAAACTGCTTACCAACTTTTTTATAGTTATACTTTTCGGCAGTATTAGCAGCAATCAGGTATTTATTAAATTTATTTTTTTGTTGCACAAATTTTCTCAACTTTTCTGCCAATGCGCCTGCATTTTCTCCTTCCGCAAAAACACCGTTAACATCTTGCTGAACTATTTCATGAAAAACTTCCAGCTCACTTACAATAACCGGAATACCACAGGCATTGGCTTCAATTAAAACGCAACCAAAGGTTTCAAAGCGTGAGTATAATATCAGTGCATCGCATTGCTGCATTGACGTTGCTAGCTCCTCCTGCGGCACTTCGCCTTTCAGCAATATACAATCCTGCAGTTCAAGTTCTGCGATAAGCATTTCCTGCATTACAGTTACGGGGCCATACAATATCATTTCAAATTTAAATTCATCTTTCAGCAATGCCAGTGCCTGAAATATGGCTTCAGGATTTTTCTGGTAAACCATGGTTGAAACATGAATGAAGTGAACTTTATCATCAGCTTGTTTTTCAACAGGATAAAATATTTCAGTATTCACCACATTGGGTATCACGTGTGTATTGGTAATAGCATACTTCTTTATCATGAATTGTTGCAGGTAAGCTGATACAAAAGTACTCTCCATTGCTCCGGCGATGATCTTTTTCCAGTAATGCCGATACACAAAATTATGATCGTTGATATTTGGCACCGCTTCTTCCAGGTAACCGCCCCAATGCTCGGTAAGCAGGTAAGGGATTTTGTATTTTCTTTTTGCCCACAAAGCAGTAAGACCAGCCTTCATAGCCACATGCAGATGAAAAAAAGGAGGTTTGCCATTATCTGCAACATAGCTATTTACAGCTGCTCTTGACAGGCGTTTGTATTTTAAACTCGATAAAAGCCTGTCCAGAATTTTAATTGAGGTTCTAAAAGGTTTGTAATAAATGATCTTTTCAGTCAATTGTCCTTGTACGTTTACTATTTCTTTAACATCATCTGTAATCTTACCCTTTTCGTCTTTAACAATATGCAGCACTTCAACCTCACAGAATATGGCTACGGCATGGGCATGCCGCTGTATAAAATCCCCGTCGTACGGAAATAGTTTTGATGGATATATGCTTGCCAGCCACAGTACTTTCATTGCTGATCTGTTTTTTTCTTCTCCCCGGTGATATTAAATCCAAAATTATCAACAGTAGTTATAATTACCTGCTGGTACCCTCTTTTGTAAAACCAAACTGACGCTTCCGTGTGCTCATGTTCTGATCTGAATTCAGGTGTAAACCAATCCAGTATACTCAGCATCATTTCACGTGCATTCTGCTTGTTGCCTTTTAGTTTTTTAATACAATAACTCAACGGAAAAATTGTTACCAGGTATAGATAGTATTGAAAAGTTAAAGGCAGTTTTGAAGTGACAGAACGGATGGCATTAAACAGGTTGTGTATGAAACCCTTTACCGGGTGATATAACCAAACACTTAGTTTTCCATATTCTTTTACTGTTGGCTCAATACAGGAAAAAGACAGTTCTGCATTATTGGTATGAATCAACACGCCGCTGCAATGCACAATATCAAAATAGTTAAATGGCACAGGCGGAAACTGCACATCGCCCTGTATAAAGTGAACATTTGCAAAACTATTTCTTCCATTGGCATCCTCAATGCAGTTGGCAAAATCCATAGCAATTACAGATGCACAGCCTGGCGCAATTAAAGATTCCAGTTTGCCATTACCACAGCCTGCATCAAAAATAACCTTGCCTTCCAGGCTTTGCCTGGTTTCACGAGTTTCTTTTAAAAATCGTTCTATCATCCCTGTGTCATCAGCATCCCAGGTTTTGTCTTTATCGTAATGGTAAACCGACCATTCCTTAGTAAAACTTTCTTTGGTGCGTTTGTTTTTTTTAACTGCGTACCTGATCAATGCGCCATATTTTTCCTGCAGCTTTTGTTTCAATTCAGGATAGCCGGGCTGGGTTGTCATTAAAAAATTCTCATGATCAAGAAATGCTTCCACTGTAAGTCTCGGAACTCCTTTTATGATGGGGTAAAACCAATCTTCAGCCGCATATAAAATACCTTCTTCCACAACCGTAACTTTTACATTATTAAATACCCTTTCGGCCTGCTTAATAACTTTAAGCGTTAAGGCAGTTCTTGTAACCGGGCATCTTAGTAACGGAAGTAAATCTTCTTGCATTAACAATTCCTGGTTTAATAATTATTTAGCGAGTATCATCATGGAATATCCACCCCATTTTTTTGCACTCCAGTTTTGATTGATGGCAAATGAAATATTGCGAAGCATTTTTTTCACAGCTCTCTTTATTGAATCCGGCGCCTGCACATCGACCACTGGTTTAGTATACACCCAGTCGATGATCTCATACCCGGTATCCTGCAAAGCCCACTCCACCATTTCTTTGCTGTAATAATGAATATGACCAACAGATTGGCGCTGCTGCAGCAAAACATGGGGCTTCATTACGGTTCTGCAGGAAAGATCCAGCGGAATATGAAAAACAAACAGCTTGCTTTTTGATTTTAGCTTCCGCAAAAAACCATAATAATCATCTACATGTTCTACCACATCAATAACCATCATCAGATCTGAATTTACGCCTTCTTTTGCCGTAACGTCTTCATTAAAAAAACTGATCTTATCAGAAGTTTTTTTTGCTGCCAGGTTAATTGCCTGGGGAGAAATATCATAGCCAGTGAGTTTTTCAATACCATTATCTTTTTTCAACAACTCCACCAGGTTTTCTCCTGCACCACAACCAACTTCTATTACCTGTTTTGGATTCAGCCTGTTTCTTGTAAGCAGATCAATGATCACATCCGTTTTCCAGGTGGCATCCTCAATATCCCAATCGGGATTATTGCTGAAATATTCCCCGTTCACATATATTTCATTGCTGCTTGTTTTCACTTTGTAACTGAATTTAGTATGCTGTTTTTTATTTTTTCCAGATCAGCTGATCTAAAGATAAAAAAATCTGCCACGGCAATTTTATATTCTTTTTTAAATACTGCGATGATATAGACCTGGTAAACAAGATACCCGATACTGCTTACCATTGCGGCAGCTTCAATTCCATATTGTGGTATGAAAAGCAGATCGCCGATCAAAATAACTATCAATGCATACACCGACCCGGTGATATTCACTTTGATCCTGTCCTTTCCGGCAAAATAAGCTGTTAGTGTAAATATGCCTGAAAGCGAAAGTATGCCCGGTATCAGCCACAAGAATGGTTGAAACATTCCTGAAAAACTATCGCCAAAAACAAAGGGGAAAAGCCATTTACCGGTCACCGCCAAAAACAGGCAAATAAAAACATACAGCATGAATATCGATCTTGATAAAAGTGTAAGCATTTTATCAATGGCTTCTTCTTTACGGCCACCCGCTGTTATTGGGAACACCGCACTTGCAAGGATGGTTGGCAGCACAAAGAAGAGGTGCACCAGTTTGGATACCTGGATATAATTACCCAGTTGTTCTGCGTTGCAGTAAAGATCAACAAAAAAATAATCTATACGATATAATAAAAAGAAAATAATATTACCGCAAAAAGCCAGGCCGCAATACCGAAACAACATGTTAAACTGGGCTGCAGATAGGATTTTAAAAGAAAATACCGGCACATATTTAATCCAGGCAGCTACGGCCATACACAGGCCCTGAACAAAGAAAGTACAGAAATACACATAAAAATAGTTCCCGTCATTAATTGCAGGTACCAAAGACCGTCCATTGTAAGGAATCAGCATAATGAGTATAACGGTACCGGTAATAATAATGATATTGGGTATTATAAAATCGTTAGCGGCATAAAAAAAGCCTGAACAGTAAGTGATTAGCAGGTTACCTGTTATAAACATCACAGCAGATACTAACAAAAGTTTGGAGGAGATCCCATCGTACACGCTGTTAAAAAAGATGTACACAATAGCAAATGTGATCAGTCCGATAATAAGCGACCATGCTATGGAAAAATTGAAAAGGCGTTCCGGAGGAATTTTTGCTTTTGCAGAAAAATAAATAATACCCGATTCAAAACTAAAGCTAGCCAGCAGCAGTATCAATGCGTAAATGCTGCTTATATAATACACCGATCCGCTTACCGATGCGTGGAAATGCCTTGCAATTAATATATTGATAATAAAGGCCGATACATAGTACAATCCTCTCCACAAAATGCTTTGCAATAAAATTCTTCCTGTGTGCATAGATGAGCAGATATGTTACCGGTTTAATCTGAAGCCAAAATGGTATATTTGACTTGCTCAAATTTAGCGGAATACTACTGTAAAAGATAAAAAACAAGTTTCCTTTATTGTATGGCACTATTGCGAAAGATCAATTCGAAAGCCAAAACCGAGATCAACACCGGCTTTGGCACCAATACATCTGATTACGGCGGCCGTTTTTTTAATAAGACAGGGAAACCCAATATCGAGATCAGGGGCGTATCTTTTTTAAACAGGATCAGCTGGTATCATACCATGCTAAGCCTGCCCGGATGGAAATTCCTGACCATCATTTTTTCTTTTTACATTATTATCAATTTCATTTTTGCCAGCATTTATATGCTAATAGGTGTTGAGAACCTGAATGGCATTGAATCCTTATCATCCCTCGGCAAATTTGGTGCAGCTTATTTTTTTAGTGCGCAAACCTTTACCACGGTTGGCTATGGCCACATAAGCCCGGATGGGGTATTAACCAGTGCCGTTGCTGCCGGCGAAGCATTGGTGGGCTTGCTTAGTTTTGCCATTGCCACCGGTTTGTTTTACGGAAGATTCAGTAAGCCCAGGGCTTATTTAAAATTCTCAGAAAATGCGATCATCGCTCCTTATAAGGATATTACAGCGCTGATGCTACGGGTTACTCCCTACAAAAACACTACCCTTACTGATGCAGAAGCAAAAATTACCGTTGGAATGTCGATTGAGGAAAATGGAAAAATGGTCAACAAATTTTTTCCGCTGGAGCTGGAATTTAAGGTTGCCAATACTTTAACTCTTAACTGGACCATAGTTCATCCCATAACAGAAAGCAGCCCTTTTTATAATTTTTCTGCTGAAGATTATGCCAATGTAAACGGCGAGATCATTGTTTTTATAAAGGCATTCGACGACATGTTCAGCAATACCGTGGTGGACCGGAGTTCCTACACCCTCAAAGAAGTGGTGGTAGGGGCAAAGTTCGTTCCCATGTATCACCGCAGCTCTGCCGGTAGTAAAACCATACTTGAGGTTGAAAAGCTAAATAGTTTTGTGGAAGCAGATGTTAGCTATGCTTTTGCAGCAAATGCTAAATCTGCCTCCCAATAAAGTTCCTTATTTTAAGCTGTTGATTATAGCCGCAAAATCTGTTGCTACCAGGCTGGCACCGCCTACCAACCCTCCATCTACATCTGGCTGGCCAAAGATATCTTTCGCATTATTTGCTTTTACGCTTCCTCCATATAAAATAGAGATACTATCAGAAACCGAAGCGCCATATTGAGCAGCTAATACACTGCGTATATGAGCATGCATTTCCTGCGCCTGCTCATTGCTGGCGGTTTTGCCGGTACCAATTGCCCAAATAGGTTCGTAGGCAATTACAAAACCGGTTAATTGTTCTGCTGTTAAATGAAACAGGCTTTCTTTCAGTTGGGTTTCTACAAATCTGTTTTGTGTGCCGGCTTCTCTTATTGCCAAAGGCTCGCCACAGCAAAAAATGGGTTTCAATCCATTAGCAAGGCAGATATCGATCTTTGCAGCCAGCATAGCATGGCTCTCATTAAAATACTCACGACGTTCGCTGTGGCCCAGTATTACGTAATCTGTATTGATACTTTTCAACATCTCGGCACTTACTTCGCCGGTATAGGCACCACTTTTTTTATCGTAACAGTTTTGTGCAGCCACAAATACATTTTTCTTTCCGGCCAGTTTATTTTTTATGCTGATCAGGTATGGAAACGGCACTCCAAAAACAGCTTCCTGGTTTTCTTTTAATTCATGTGGTGTGGCAATCAGTTCATCCATTAAGGCTTCCGCCTGTTGCAGAGTAAGATTCATTTTCCAGTTAGCAGCTGCTATTTGTTTGCGCATATAGTTTTGGTTTTTTAAAATAGTTTGTAAATATCCGTCAAAATTTGTTTTTCCCTGTCGGAGATTGTTAAGCCTTTCATTTTTTTCCAGTTATCAATATCTATCAAGGCCTTGTTCAGTTTATACTTTGTTATTCCATCTGCTCCCCAGGAAAAATTGGCTATAAATTTAGGTGTTAGTCCGGCAGAAACCACATTACAGCAAACACCAACCAGTGTACCTGTGTTAAATGAAGTATTAATGGCCGCTTTAGAATAATCGCCCATTAATAACCCGCCTTTAATACCCGCACTTATTTCTTTCTGATCCGCATCTACCCAGTATTTAACTTCGCCTGCCGTATTTTTTACATTGCTGTTGCTGGTACCAGCACCCAGGTTGCACCACTCACCCAATACACTGTCGCCCAGGTATCCATCGTGCGCTTTGTTGCTGAAGGCAAATAAAACGGAGTTCTTTATTTCACCGGCAACGGTGCAAAAAGGTCCAATAGTTGTTGCCCCGTAAATTTTTGTTCCCATTTTTACTACGGCTCCCTCACAAATGGCCAGTGGACCACGCAACATACTACCTTCCATAACCACTGCATTTTTGCCAATATAAATAGGCCCGTCTTCAGCACTCAAAATACAATGCTCCAGTTTGGCACCTGCTTCAATAAAAATCTGCGAAGGTTTAATGGTTTTGTTTGTTCGGGAAATGGGTTTGCTTTTGCGGTCTTTCGTAATCAAGGCAAAATCTTCCCGTAATGCCCAGTCGTTCATTTGTGATATCTGCCACGGATAATGAATGGCTTTCATTTCTCCTTTAAATTCAACGGAGCGGCTGATCTTTATTTTATGCAGGCCAAGTATTTCTTTCTCCGAAAATTTAAAAGCCATGCCACCCTCTTTACCTGATGTAAGAAATTCCCCGTACTTCAGGCTTTTAATTTTGCTGATGATGGCTTTGGTTGGCAATACATTGGCATGCACCATCAGGTAATCATCCTTGCCAATACGTTTCTCAATTTTTACAGATCGTTCATCATCCAGGTAATGGTCTTCCCATTTATTGGCAGAAGGGATCTTCAGATATTTTTCCCATTTTTCACGGATGGTTAAAATGCCAATGCGTATATCCTGTATATGACGTGTGTAGGTAAAGGGGTGAAGATTTTCAGGCCTGCAGTATTCCTCCGTAAAGATGATCTGTTGCATGATGTAAAAATAAGTAAAATAAAAATCCCCCCGGAGAACCGGAGGGACTTAAAGTATAGCCATGAAAAACAAACTTTCAATAAAGATAATGATCTCTATCTAAATTATTTATCCTTTTTTGCGTAGCGTTTGTTGAATTTGTCAATTCTACCTGCAGTATCTACCAGTACGTTTTTACCGGTGTAAAAAGGATGAGAAGTATTTGAAATCTCCAGCTTAATTACCGGATACTCGTTACCATCTTCGTAAACAACTGTTTCTTTTGATACAGCGGTTGAGCGGCTTAAGAACTGAGTACCATTACTCATGTCTTTAAAAACAACCAACCTGTAGCTTTCCGGGTGTATTCCCTGTTTCATAATTTTTAAAGTTTAGCGCACGGGTTTTGCCGTACAATTATTAGAAAGTTGCAAATGTAAGGTTTTTTTTCGAATATTTATGTTGAAACATTAAAAATCCAGTAACCTAGCTTTTCATATTGATATATTGTAATGCGATACCCAGGTTCCATCCTTTAGTAGCCTGTATCACTTCCTGCAGATCGTCTATTTTTTTACCTGTAACCCGTATAATATCATCCATTATGGCCGCCTGCACCTTCAAACCGCTGTCCTTTATCAGCTTCACGATCTTTTTGGCATCTTCCTGTTTGATGCCGTTCCTGACAGGTACTTCTTTTTTTGTAACTTTTCCACTTGGATAAGGCTCTTTACTCAGGTCATAAACTTCGGCTGCAAGCCCTTGTTTCATACTACGACTGATCAGCACGTCGATAATTTGCTGAATTTTCATATCGCTGTCGGCTTCCAGGTTCACTTTAAATTCTTTCTTATTCAGATCTATCACTACGTGAGATCCCTTAAAGTCGAAACGGTTGGTAATTTCTTTATTTACGGTGTTGATGGCATTATCCAATGTTTGCAGATCAACTTTACTTACAAGATCAAATGATGGCATGGCATTTTTTTTCAAAAATATCGAATAATATTGAATGTAAAAATGGCGAATATTGAATGCGTCCTGAATTTAATGACACATCCGATATTCGCCACCCGGTTTTTGCCTTGAGCTTAACTGCCGCTTTTTACCCTACCCTGCTCGTCACTGGCACCGCTGCTTCTTTTGCTGCTTACTGCCTTCAATTTACCTTTATTAAAACGATAGGTAAAGGTCAGACTAACTGCACGGCTGTCGTTCACGTTTTTAAATTCAGCATCCACCGTGCCATATTTACTGTAGCCTTTAAATACACCAGCTGCAAAAATATCACGTACATTCAGGCGCACACTGCCCTGGTTCTTTAAAACCTGTTTGCTGAATCCCACATTTACCTGTGTCATTGATCTGATGTACATCACACCTTCCAGTCCCTTGCTGCGGTAAAAACCACTTAGCTCTGCACCCCATCCTTTACCAAATTTAAATTGCTGCTGAACCTGTGCCATAAAGGTTGTGATACCGGTTGATATTTGTTCATTATTAACCAGGCCTTTAAAATGATTGTTATACACGTTGGCGTAAATATTACCGCTCCACCATTTGGTGATCGATTTGTTGGCTGTAATTTCAAGACCAATCTGGTTAGCACTGGCAATGTTTGCCTTCCTGATAAAGGTTTCATTGGTCTGGTCGTTCTGCTCCAATACCTGCTGTATGATATTATTGGTGGTTGTATAATTCAAAGTTGTAGTTAAGAAACCTTTGTACGTATGACTCAGTTCAATATTATGAGAAAACTGCGGGCTGATATTTGGATTACCCTGCTCGAAAGTATACCTGTCTAAAAAGTGTACAAATGGGTTCATATCCTCATAATCAGGCCTCCTTATTCTACGGCCGTAGTTAATTACAAACTGGTTCTTGTCATTAGCCGTGTATTGCAGGTAAACAGTAGGGAATAACTGTACGTACGATTTTTTGAATTTGGTTTCTGTGTACACAAACCTGTCCTGTGACGCATTAAATGTATACCCTTTCGATATACCGCTGGCGTTTGTATTCTCTGCCCTTAACCCAAGCTGCATACTCCATTTTTTACCCAATGGCCTGCTATAGTTTACATATGCGGCATTAATATTCTCATCATAAATAAAATGATTACTGCGGCCGCTGTCTAAAACAGCATAACCTGTTTTTAAGCTGTCGTAACGGGCATCGTTATCATTGGTAACAAAACTGGTTTTAAAACCTGCTTCAAATTTTGCATCTTTTTTTAAGGGTAATGTATAGTCAACCTTACCGCTGTAAATCTTAATATTGGTTGGCAAAGTACCATTCAATACATCAGGCGCTTGTTTAAGGTTGCCCATATTATCATAGTACGAGCTGGTGAGTGGTTGCATGCTGGTAGCTTTGTACTGGATAAAATCCAGGTCGGCCGAAAGCTCCTGTCCTGCTGAATCCAGCTTAGTTCTGAAATTCACATTAGAGCTGAAATTCTTCCACTTTTCCTCATTTTCCGTACTGGCAGTTGTAATACCAGTCAGGTTATGGTTTGGATCGTAGATATATGTAGCGGTATTGCTCTGCCATAAACTGGGGTTATAAAATCCGTTCAGTACAACTCCAATCGTTGTATTTTTTGATACTGTATAGTCCAGCCCGGCTTTGGCACTGTAATTATGATTTTGATTGATCATGTCAGTTTGCTGATCAAAAATAGATTTGATATTCTTGGTAGCAGCATCCCGAAAATTTCTTACAATGTACAATTCCTGGCCGCGGTGATTGCGGTTGTAGTTGACATTGCTGAAGAAGTTGATCTTTTTGTTGCGGTAGTTAAAACTTGCTGCTTCATTAAAACGTGCATACCTACCCTGGGTATAACCGCTGGTAATACTTCCATTGTAACCAAACATTTTGTTCTTTTTGGTTTTAATATTAATAACACCTGCATTGCCTGCCGCATCATATTTAGCAGGGGGATTGGTCATTATCTCAATTTGCTCCAGCTGGCTGGCTGTCATATTGCGCAGCATGTTTGCCAGGTCGGCACCGCTTAAATAACTGGGACGGCCATCGAGGTAAACAATAACACCGGCTTTCCCTTTCAGGCTGATGTTACCGTCCTTATCAACAGAAATTCCGGGAGATTTTTCCAACACTTCCAAAGCAGTGTTTCCGGTGTTGGTGATAGATGCATCTACATTAACAATCGTCCTGTCAAGCTTTCTTTCAATCAATGGTTTTTTGGATGTAACAGTAACTTCTGTTAGCTTTTTATCAACTGGCACCAGTTGCAGAACCCCGGCTACAGCTGTGTTGTTTGCCGGTGATATTTCAACAATATTGCTGTACGTTTTTGAGTGCCCTACAGAAGTGGCAAGTAACAGGTATTTTCCATCTTTTACATTGTCAAAGATGAAATTACCATCTTTGTCGGTTACAGCTGCTTTTACCAGGCTGCTGTCTTTGGCTTTTAAAAGTGAGATGGTAGCGGCGTCAATAATTTTTTGATTACCCCCGTCTTTAATACTTCCGGATATTTTGCCTCCGGATTGGGCGAAACTGGACATGCCAATGGCAATGGCAGCCAGCAGGCTGAAGATTTTTTTCATGGCTATACTTTTTGTTTTTAACCCGTATGGCTGTCGGGTGTTTTTTAAATAAGCAGTTATATACTTTGATAACTACTTCACAAAGGTAGGTACTATGTGTTACATAGTACATTGTTTAATACTGAACGGTAAATTTCAAGGATATTTGGTCATATCCCTATATACGCTAAACAAACGGAAAAGTTACAAACAGCGAAATGATGGAAATTGGCAGAAAATCAGGATTTGGCCGCCTTACGTTTTACAAGTAAGATCAATATTAGACCTGCCAATACCAGCGAAGTAGAAATTATTTCGGCCTGGGTAGGATGAAAGCCAAATATGGTATAGGTATTATTTACCCGTATAAGTTCTACAGTAAATCTTTCTAATCCATTTAAGATGAGATAGATACCAAACATTACACCTGGAGTAGTTATTTTTTTCCTGATTGCCCAAAGTAGTAGAAACAGTAAAGTACATACAACTGTTTCGTAAAACGGGGTAGGAAAAACCGGTTGCGGTAACGCACGGCAATGCTCCTCATTACAATCCTTGATCTTTACACCATCTTTATTTACATTGTTAGGGTATGTGTAGGCAAACATCCAGGTTGGCAGAAATGAAGGGCCCCTAAATGCCCTGTGCGGAACTTTTTCAAGACTTTCATACCTGCGATCAGTAACATATACCAGGCTATCCTGCCCCATACTCCCTTTGTCCATTACTCCACCATCCATATAATAAGTCTTGTACTTATTTAGTTGGGCCTGGTAATCAGCAGGCCCTGCTTCTGCAACCTTACCATCAGCATTAACTACATAGGCGCTATTAAATACACCCCAGTCTCCGTCGCCCGATACCTGGCAGCCAATACGGCCAACAGCATAGGCAAGCAAAAGCGCCAGGCCGGCAGCATCTACCAGGTGAATGATCTTTATACCTTTTTTTGAAGCATACCAGCAAATGGCAATAGCTGCCAGTATAAGTCCTCCGTAAAAAGTTAACCCGCTGGCAGAAAACATACGACCAATCGGATCTTTCACAAAATCATCCCAGTTCTCAAAATTATCAAACAGCTTGGCTCCAATAATTCCGAATATTAAACCCAGGATTATGATGTCTCCCACCCGATCGTGCGGCCAGATGCGTACGTTGCGCCTTTCAGGTTCCTTCAATTTTTGCTTGTTCTTATCGTGCCATTTAAACCAGGCCAGCAAACCGCCAAGCGCTAAGCCTCCCAGCAAATTACCTTCTGAAGAAAATATATAATCCTGCGGATTAACTTCTACGGCTTTGTTTATAAAAAGCCCGAGAATTTTATAGCCAAAAACGAACCCAACGATTCCGTTGATAAGAATTTCCAGCAAGGATGCCGGCTTCCCCACAACGATCATTTCTTCCCTGGGTGTCAGCAATCCCTGCTTTTCTTTACGCTGCAACTCTTTGCTTAAAACAATAGCAGCTGTTACAAAACCAAGTGCCACAAACAAGCCAAATGTATTCAGAAAACTTAAGCCATGCCAGTTTACACCAAACCAATCCTTAAATATATAATACAAGTTGGGATACATCTGCTTATCTGTTGGTTTAAAATTTGGACTGCAATATACTGATTCGCACAATATTAGTGAATTAAAGCTACAAGTACCGCAACGGGTTGCAGCTTAAAAACAAAGCCTCCCGTTTAAACAGGAGGCTTTTATGGTACTTACTAATAAATATTTTAGTTGCAATACTGATCAAACGCACCAATCAGGTTTTCGGCGATCATTTGTGCGCTGCGACCTTCAATATTGTGGCGCTCAATAAAATGAACCAGTTCGCCATCTTTAAACAAGGCAATAGCTGGGGATGATGGTGGATAGGGCATTAAATGTTCTCTTACTTTTTGTACAGCCTCAATATCAAAGCCTGCAAAACTGGTAGTAAGATGATCTGGTTTTTTGGCCGCATGATGCACTGCCATTAACACTCCCGGCCTCGCAGTTCCGGCGCTGCAACCACATACTGAATTGATCATTACCAGCGTGGTACCTTTTTCGGCCAGTTTATTTTCTACAGCTTCGGCAGTTAACAGTTCAGAAAAACCATTTTCTGTTAACTCTTCTTTCATGGGAATTACTATTTCTTCTGGATACATATCTTATCTGTTTTTTTATGAGAGTGTAAAATTACATACTTCCGTCAAAATAAATCACCAGCTTCAATAGTATTCCCGATATCGAAATAGCTTAAAATCGGCAACTATGTCACTTGTAAAAATTAAAATCAGACACAATGACTGTTATTTTTGTTGAATTTTGAAAATTTGTCCGTAAAAATAGGTTGGAATATTATTTGAAGATGTTATTCCAGAAATCAAAATTTTAAAAACTCAAAAAATAAGTAAACCATGACACTCGTAAAAGTTAACAACCCAATCAACAAAACCTTTGATGGTTTAATGAACGAATTATTTAATGAATTACCAGTAAACTTTGGTAAGTCGTTAAGGGAAGATGTGCTGCATTTTCCGCCTGCCAACATTGTTGAAAAAGCCGATCAGTACAAAATTGAGCTGGCTGCACCTGGTATGGAAAAAGCGGATTTTAATGTGAAACTGGATGGAAAAGTACTGACCATCAGCGCTGAAAAGAAAACGGAAGGAACAACAGAAAACGAAAAAATGATCCGTAAAGAATTTGGTTACAAAGCTTTCAAACGCAGTTTTACACTGGATGAAAAGATTGATGCATCCAACATTACGGCTAAATACGAAAACGGAATTTTAAACCTGGAGCTTCCTAAAAAAGAAGAAGTGAAAGGCGGAGCTAAAGAGATTACTATACAATAAGCATAGTTTTTTTCATAAATACATACAGTTGGTTTGGTTCTGATTAGTCAGAGAAAAGTCCCTCTTATTCTTAAGAGGGGCTTTTTTGTAACCACATGAACAAGTATTTCCTTCGGAAATAATAGTTGCCACAGAGACACTGAATCACAGATAATACATTTACCAGTTTCCGAATTTCTGCGCCTCTGTGGCAATTTTGAAATCCACAAAGTTCATTTATTTATTCGCAGTTGTTTTTTCGCCTGGTATCCAGTATGTACTGTATTTTCCATTCATTGTTCAGCTTTACCAGCTGAAAAGAGTTCACTCCACAACTGTAGAACTTTCCGTTAAAATATAATTTGAAGGGAGTCCAAACCGCGGCCATCGGCCCATCTATCTTCAGGTCTTTAAAAACTATTTGTTCATCAGCCGCACCTGCAGGTATGGTAGCTATGATCTTTGCAAAGTCGCTTGGGCTATCAGTTGTAATAATGATCTTACCTTCTTTGTCTTTACCAAATGTTTGCATTATGGCCGTTTCAGAAAAACATGATTTCACCAAAGCAGTATCGCTGTTCTTCATGCCAGTAAACATTTTATTGATTACTGCTTTAATGGAGTCTTCAGCTGTTTGTGCGTGAGCTGCGCTGACTGAAATTACAGTTGCTAAAATCATTAATAGAAAATGCTTATTCAGTTTGTTTTGCATGGTTGTTATTTTAATACACATAAAAATAGGCAACACCAGGTTTGCCTATTATAAAATTACATGAGTGGTTAAGTAGTTACTTGTATCCCAAAATCTTCAACATGCTTTGGGAAGTTTGTTCTTTTGCATAAACCCATTCTACCAACTTACCATTTTTATCCCGTTCAATGATCACATGCTTGGGCGAAGGGATCAGACAATGTTTGATACCACCGTAGCCACTGATCTGGTCCTGGTAAGCACCCGTATGAAAAAAGCCTACATACAAAGGTTCCTTATTCGTCTCCAGCCTGTCTTCGTTGGTGGTTTTTACTTTTGGCAAAAACACTTCGTTGATATGTTCTTCACTATCGTAGTAGTCGTGACCATCGCAGGTGATACCACCTAAAACAATACGCTGGTATTCATTATCCCATTTATTGATAGGCAGCATCAGGAATTTTTCGCCAATGCCCCAGGTATCAGGTAAGGTGGTAATAAAAGAAGAATCGATCATGTACCAGGTTTCACGGTCGTTCTGGATTTTTTCGCCGATCACGCTGTAAATATGCGCCATGCTCTCCCCTACAGTAAAGCTTCCAAACTCCGTGTAAATATTGGGCATCTGCACTTTTGCTTTTTTGCAGGCAGTTTTAATATTTCCCACAATCTCATTGATCATGAACTGGTAATCATAGTTGAAACCCAGGGAGTGCTTAATAGGAAAACCGCCTCCGATATTGATCGAATCCAGTTCGGGACATATCTTCTTCAGCTGGCAATACAGGTTAATACTTTTCTGCAACTCACTCCAGTAATAAATATCATCCTTGATGCCCTTGTTTAAAAAGATGTGCAGCATCTTCAGCTGAAATTTATCTTCATAGCCTTCAATTTCATCTACATAAAATTCCAGCACATCCTTTGCTTTAATACCCAGCCTGCTGGTGTAAAAAGGAAAAGAAGGTTCTTCTTCAGCCGCAATTCTTATCCCCAGTTTAAAAGGTTCGCCGGTGCGGATGTTACGCTTGTACATGTTCAGTTCTTCCTTGTTATCCAGTACCGGAATTACATTCTTAAACCCATCGTTTATCAGTTTGGCAATACGGCTGGTGTAATTCTTTTGCTTAAAGCCGTTGCAGATGATATGTATATCCTTGTTCAGTTTTCTTTTTTTGTACAAAGAGTTGATGATATCAATATCGTAAGCATAGGAAGTTTCCAGGTGTATATCGTGTTTCAGTGTTTCTTCTACAATAAAACTGAAATGAGAGCTTTTGGTGCAGTAACAATAATTATACTTACCCTCGTACTTATGTTTCTTAAAAGCATTTTCAAACATTTTTTTAGCCTTGTTTATCTGCATACCTATTTTAGGCAGATAAGTCAGTTTCAAAGGCGTACCATGTTTGTCAATAAGTGCTTTTATATCCACATCATTGTATTGCAAATAATCATTTTTAAGTTTAAAATCTTCCTGCGGAAAATTGAAGGTTTGCTGTACAAGGCTGTCGTAGGTATTATTCATTAATTGTGTTTACCTGTTTTGAGTTAGAGATATTTTCAGCAAAAATAACAGATTGCTGATATTTTGAACATAAAAAAAACCGGCAGTGAGCTTGTCACAACCGGTTATATCGTTTTGCTGCTTTCAGTTTTACTTAACTGATTCGATCAGTTTCTTAAATGTTTCAGGCTCATTCATGGCCAGGTCTGCCAGAACCTTACGGTTCAGGTCAATACCTTTAACAGCTAATTTATTGATAAACTGACTGTAGGTCATGGTACCTTCTTCCCTTACGGCTGCATTAATACGGGCAATCCATAAAGTGCGGTATTCACGCTTTTTTAATTTACGGCCAACGTAGCTGTACGTTAAACCTTTTTCCATTACGTTTTTGGCAACGGTGTATACATTTTTACGCTTACCATAGTAACCTTTGGCAGCTTTTAATATTCTTTTGCGGCGGGCCCTGCTGGCTACTGCATTTACTGAACGTGGCATATTCTAATTAGTTTAAAGTTAAAAGTTGTTTTTTCCGGTGGCGGTATTATTTCATTCCCAATAATCTTTTTACAAAATGCAGGTTTGCATCACTTACAACACCATCCATACGCATAGCACGCTTGCGCTTGGTTGATTTTTTTGTTAAGATGTGACGTTTAAAAGCTTTCTGGAAAGTGATCTTACCGGAACCGGTAACTTTAAAGCGCTTCTTGGCGCTGCTGTTTGTTTTAACCTTTGGCATTACATAACTGTTTTTAGTTACTCCCTACTGGCGGTTCCGAACTGACGGAACACTTGTTGAGCCTTGTGGGAAATGTCTGAAAAAGAATTGTACTTTTTCGGGCGGCAAAGGTAGGCAAATACAGTTAATTAAAGAAATATTATCAGCTTTATTACAAAAAAAGCGTCCTCCGAACATTTTACTGGGTAAACATGGGCAATACCGGTAAATTCTGGCTGCAGTCTATAACTACGCCTTTGGCAAGACCCATTTGTGTAAAATAGTACCTGCTACCAACCTTACCATACCCGGATTTCCAGAGTTCATTTACCCAATCGCAGATGAGGTATGGTTCGTAAAGCAGCAGTTTACGATAAGGCTCGCTGCTTGTTGCCCACCTGAACGAGAAGAAAATACGCCCGATATTTACTTTTTTGTTTGTTGCTGTAGAACCGATCAGCTTTTCGGGTATATTAATGTGTACTGCCCATTTGTCGTTGTATTCTGGAAGCATGGCGCTGATAAGCTCCAGCAAGCTTATTCCAAAAGCTGTGCAACCACTGCCTTTGCCAGCCCTGGGCATATTAAGCCCATTGTAAAGGCTATCGTAGCCTCTCTGTTTAAATGAATCAATAAACGCAAGCAGGTAATGGTAAGCTGAATCGCTTATTTTAAAACTTATAAATGCAGCTTTTGATAATTCGGTCCGCATCTTTAATTCCGACTGAACCTGGCTGGTCTCTTCCAAATGTCCTTTAACCAGTTTGAATAATACCCCCAGACCGATCTTTTCTTTCAGCAGGAGTTTTTTCATACCTGATATTTCGTCCGAAACCATACCAGTTAAAAATACGGCTGTGTCTTTTCTCAATTCAATTACCATATGCCCCAATATACGGCGTGGTACATCACCTGTTTTTGAATAATAATTGCGTACAGTACTTACCAGTAAACTATGCGGACTATACCATTTATAAGGATGTGGTGGCGGAAAACTATATAATGTAAGTGTTTGTGCGCCTGATACAAAGGCGGTAAGAAGCAGTACTACTGTTAGCAGGCAACGGTTTATAAAACCAGCAGATTCAGATAGCATTCGGGTTTATTAAGACAATACAATGTATGCAAACCCTCTAAAAACGAAACTGACCTGGCTTATTGCTGCCGGTGATCGTGATCAGCCCTTATTCATCCATACCTTCACTTCCATCGGCTGTTTTACTGGAGTTTTTTACCATCTGGTTTATTGTATCTATCTCTGCAGGCGTAAAATATCGCCATTTACCGGGTGGTAGATTATTTAAAGTGATGTTCATAATACGGGTACGTTTCAGGGTTTCCACATTATATCCCAACGCTTCGCACATGCGGCGTATCTGGCGGTTGAGGCCCTGTACCAGGATGATCTTAAAGCGGTTAGGCCCCTCTTGTTTTACAAAACACTTTTGGGTTACCGTGCCCAGAATGCGAACACCGTTGCGCATTTTTTGTATAAAATCAAGAGTAATTGGTTTATCAACCGAAACGATGTATTCCTTTTCGTGTTGGTTGCCGGCCCGCAATATTTTGTTTACAATATCGCCGTCGTTGGTTAAAAAGATAAGGCCTTCACTTCGCTTATCGAGTCGACCGATGGGGAATATCCTGGTTTTATAATTTACAAAGTCAATGATATTTGTTTTGTCTTTTAAGTCGGTGGTACAGGTTACTCCTTTGGGTTTATTAAGCGCCAGGTAAACAGCCGTTTTCTTTTTCTTACCAATTGATTCACCATCAACTTTTACTACATCACCTTCCTTTACCCTATTGCCTTTCATAGCTTCTACCCCATTAATAGTAACACGTAGCTGCTCAATATATTTATCAGCTTCCCTGCGGCTGCAGAAGCCGGTTTCGCTGATGTATTTGTTTAAACTGATATCCATTATGTGTAAAAATAAAAAAAGGGAAGATGAACTTCCCTTAATTTTTTATGGTACTTGCAACTATAGCCTGTTTGCTTCCTGCTGTTTTCTTTTTGACAGTTTGGCTTTGGGCGCAAACATTACCAGCATTCTTTTACCTTCCATTTTTGGTAAGCCTTCCAGAGCGCCCACATCTTTTAAACGATCAGCAAATTTCAATAATAACAATTCGCCTCTTTCTTTAAACATAATGGCACGGCCTTTAAACTGAACGTGAGCCTTTACTTTATCACCATCACTCAAAAATTTCTCGGCATGTTTTACCTTAAATTCAAAGTCATGATCATCAGTATTAGGCGTAAAACGAATTTCCTTAACCTCGCTGGTCTTGGATTTCGCTTTCATTTCCTTTTTCTTCTTCTTCTCTTCGTAAAGGAATTTATTGTAGTCGATTATTTTACAAACGGGCGGTTTGGCACCGGGAGAAATTTCTACTAAATCGAGTTCCTGCTCTTTAGCAATTTTAATTGCATCGGCAAGTGAATAAACACCGGGTTCTAAATTTTCGCCCACCAATCGCACTTCAAGTGCTCTTATCATGTGGTTGGTGCGGTGTTCCTGTTGTTGTTCTTTTTTAAAGCGGGGGTTAAAGGTTCCCCGGGGTCTTGGTGGAAATGCCATTTATTGTTTTTAGTTTGTAATGTTGTTTGTGCCTATCAAAACTACGTTTTTATTAAGATAAGCTATTAGCAATATATTTATAAATTGTTACTAATCCAAATTTTACGGGTAATCAGTTTCAAATCTGCTACTATTCTGATACCCTGTCTTTTATTTCTGCAGTAATTTCCTGCACAAATTCATCAACCGGCTTAACACCGGTATCTCCTTTACCCTGCCTGCGTATAGCCACTTTACCTTCGTTCATTTCCTTTTCGCCTATCACCAGCATATACGGCACTTTTGCCATTTCGGTATCACGTATCTTTCTTCCTATCTTCTCACTACGGTCATCTATTTCGGCACGAATATCTGCTTTTTTAAGCGTATCCAACACGCTATTTGCATAATCCATGAATTTATCGCTAATGGGTAATATTTTAACCTGCAGTGGTGCCAGCCAGGTTGGGAACTTACCTGCATAATGTTCCAGCAAAAATCCAATAAACCTTTCATGCGTACCCAGCGGCGCACGGTGAATGATCAATGGAATTTCAGGCTCGTTATGCTGGTTGGTGAATGATAATTTAAAACTGCGTGATTGCGCAAAGTCAACCTGGTTGGTTGCCAGCGTAAATTCACGGCCAATAGCGCTCCAGATCTGCACGTCAATTTTGGGGCCATAAAATGCTCCCTCACCTTTTACTTCTACAAAGGGCACGCCTGTTTCTATCAACACACTTCTTACCAGCTCTTCGGTCTCCAGCCACAGTTCAGGTTCGTTCACATATTTCTGTCCCAGTTTTTCAGGATCGTGCAAACTCAGGCGCATCACATATTTATCAATACCAAAAATTTTAAAGTATTTCAGGTACATATCATTCACCGCCTTAAACTCCTGTGCAAACTGTTCCTTGCTACAATAGATATGTGCATCATTCATGTGCAGGCAGCGCACCCGCATCAGGCCAAATAATTCACCACTTTGTTCGTAACGGTAACAGGTTCCATACTCTGCAATACGGTATGGCAGATCTTTATAGCTTCTTTGTTCGGCATCAAAAATTTTGTGATGATGCGGACAGTTCATCGCTTTCAGGTAATATCTTTCGCCGTCCAATTCCATTGGCGGAAACATGCTATCTGCATAATAAGGCAAATGTCCGCTGGTTAGGTACATGCTTTCTTTTGCAATGTGCGGTGTAACCACACGCTTGTATCCGGCGGCATTTTCAGTTTGCTTGGCCAGTTTTTCAAGCTCTTCAATAATTACAGTTCCGTTAGGCATCCATAAAATAAGGCCGGGACCAACATTATCATCCATGGTATAAATGCCCAGTTCTTTACCCAGTTTGCGATGGTCTCTTTTCTTTGCTTCTTCCAGCATATGCAGATATTCATCCAGTTCCTTTTGTTCAGGAAAAGTAACCCCATATACACGGGTAAGCTGCTTGTTCTTTTCATCGCCTTTCCAATATGCACCGGCAACACTCAATAATTTTACAGCTTTAATAAACCCTGTATTGGGGATATGTGGGCCGCGGCACAAATCAGTAAATGCACCCTGGGTGTAAAATGTAATTTCACCATCGGTTAAATTACTCAATAGGTCCAGTTTATACTCGTCGCCTTTTTCGGTAAAATATTGAATAGCATCTGCCTTAGGCATGGCTTTGCGCAGGTAAGGATTTTTCTGCTTCGCTAGTTCGTTCATTTTTTTCTCTAATACCAACAGATCTTCTTCTGTAATTTTTTTGTCGCCCAGGTCCATATCGTAATAAAACCCTTTATCAATGGCAGGGCCCACCCAGAATTTAACGCCGGGAAAAGCAGATTCAACAGCCTCGGCCATCAAATGCGCAGATGAATGCCAGAAGGTTGATTTGCCTTCCGCATCATCCCAGGTTAATAATTTTAAAGAAGCATCCGTTTCAATTGGTCTGTGCAGATCCCAAACTTCTCCGTTAATACTTGCCGCCAATACCTTCCTGGCCAGCCCTTCGCTGATGGATTTAGCTACATCAAATGCAGAAGAACCTGCTTCATATTCTCTTATTGCTCCATCCGGTAATGTTATCTTTATCATATCTTTAAAAAGTCATTAGTCATTGGTTATTTGTCATTGGAAGAACAGTTTAAAAAAATGACTCAATGACAAATGACTAATTTATGGATTGCAAATTTAACGAAGTATTAGCTAAGGAAAAATTAATCTAAAATATCTTTGCAGGAATGAAGAAAATTGTACCTCTTATTTTATTTGTTTTTGTTTCTACAAGCCTTGCAGCCCAGGATTTTACCGGGCAGTGGAAAGGAGAATTTATTGACAAGAGCACTTCTTTTACCGGCTGGGGCGGCGATCGTTGCGAATATGTACTGGAACTGGAATGCAACGGAACTAAAGTTACCGGTTATTCTTACACTTATTTCAGCGATGCCGGAAAGCGCTATTATACCATTTGCAAATTAAGCGGCACTATTGATAAGGCCAGCAAATCTATTGAGGTAAGGGAAACCGAACGAACCAAAACCAATGTGCCCGTAACTATCCGCAATTGTTTTCAGATACACAAGCTTACCTATTTTAAAAAAGATGATGAACAATCGCTTGAAGGAAGTTGGGTACCAGTACCTAACCAGCAGGGTGATTGTGGTTTTGGAACAACGATATTAACCCGCAGAACCTTACAGCAGAATACATCTTATGTGGCTAAACCCGTAACCAAAACAAAGCCGGCAGTTACTCCTAAAACCGTTCCAAAAGCCACGACGCCTTTAACGAAAGTAGCTCCTAAAACTCCTCCTACTGTAGCAGCAAAAAAACAACCTGCGGCATCGGTAACCAAGGTTGTTCCTAAAAAAACGACGGTACCAGTGGTTAAAGTTCAACCTAAAAAAACCACTACGGCCCCGGTTGCAAAGACAGAACCTAAAAAAACAACGGTGCCGCCCGCCAACAGACCCGAAGCTGATAAAAAAAGCAATACAGAACAGGCAGAGCCGGTTACAAATAACCTGCCCACCCCTGATCCGATAGTAAGGAAAGAGCCAGAGCCCAATAAAATTGCAGATGACTCTTACAAAAAACGCAACAGCGATCTTATTAAGACCATTGAGATTGACAGCACCAGTTTTACGGTTGCCTTGTATGATAATGGAGAAATTGATGGGGATAGTATTTCTTTATTTTTTAATGGGAAACTACTTTTATCGCACAAAAAACTGAGCGAAAAGCCTTTGAAGTTAACCCTGGATGTTGACCCCAATAAATCTGTTAATGAGCTGATTATGTATGCCGAAAACCTGGGAACCATACCTCCCAACACGGCTTTAATGGTTGTAAACGACGGCGATAACCGCTATGAAGTGCGTATTTCTTCCGACCTGCAAAAAAGTGGTACTATCCGGTTTATACATAAGCCTAAAATAAAGCAATAAAATACCTGGTTGAGCGTTATTCTTTCAACCAATATTTTATTCCGATGAAAACTACTTATACCTCTATCTTACTAATTGCAGGTTTACTCTCCATTTCTGCCATATTAAACTCATGTGCCAAGGCCGATACCAGCACCAGTTTGCCCAAGGAACAGCAGGTTGTGGGCGAATGGGTAATCAACCGTGTTCAGCTCAGGATTTATCAGAACGGTGTATTTGTAAAAGATACCATCATAAAATCTACACCCAAGCCCAAAAATTTTGTACGCTTTGGTGCAGATGGTAGTTTTGAATATAAACTAAACAGTACAACTTCGGATGTGGGAACTTATGAGTTTGCAGGATCTGGCAGCCTGATTACCAATTCATCGCCCAAAAGTTACAACTGGACTATGCTTACACTAACCAACGTATTGTTCACATTGGTTTCAAAAGGAAGCGACCCGGCATTTCCGGGGGCTTATGTTGAGCGTTACCAGACATTTACACGCTAACCCGTTATTTATTAATATTAAAACCCGGCATCAGTTTTTTAGCTGATGCTTTTTGTTTTACAGGTATTGCCTTCGGCAAAAATTAATATGCCACAGAAGCACGAAAAAAAATACAAATCAAGTTTCTGTGTTTCTGTGCCTCAGTGGAAAATCTCCTTTCGCAGCGAAGCTGAGAAAAAATCATTAGCTTTTGTAATATTCTATAATTTCACATTCCAGGTAATTGCAGGTATTACAGGAAACAGTGAAACCTGCTTGGCCTGTATTTCTAAGGTGCCATTATATGGACTTCCTGTTTGATCGAAGTAAACGAAGTATGGGTTTTTGCGGTTGTATAAGTTATAAACGCTGAACACCCATTCACTTTTCCATTTGCGCCTTAGGTTTTTCTTGGGCGTCATAATGGCTGCAAAATCAAGGCGATGGTAGGATGGTAAGCGGTATTCATTAATGCGGCTGTACTGCTGTGTAAGTATGCCGTTAACAATGTAAAAACGCTGTGGTAATGTGGCTGCATTGCCGGTTCCATAAACAAAGGATGCTGATAATTTCCATTTCTTGTTGAGTTCATAGATAGCTACTATGCTCATATCATTTCTGCGGTCGTATTTTGCCGGGTATTTTTCACCAAAGTTCAATGCAGGAAATTTGCGCCAGGTCCAGCTTAAGGTATAACCAACCCATCCTGTTAAACGGCCCTTGGTTTTATTTACAAAAAATTCGGCCCCATAGCTCCATCCTTTGCCAAATGCAAAATGATTTTCGGTATCGTCCAGGCTGCTGGGCACATACCCCTCTTCATATTCAATCTGGTTCTGCATTTGTTTATAATACAGCTCTACCGATGTTTCGTACATGTTGTTCTTAAAGTTCTTAAACAGGCCCAGTGCATACAACCAGCTTATCTGCGGTTTTACTTTATAGGTACTGGGCACCCAGATATCGGTTGGCAAAGTAGTACCTGCATTACTTACTAAATGTATGTATTGCAGATTCCTGGTTACAGATCCTTTTATGGAGGTTTCATCATTAAGGGCATATCGGAAAGTGAAGCGTGGCTCAAGCCCGCCATACGTCTTTACAGCTTTTCCTTTTCCAAAAACAGTACTGTCAGTGCGGTTGCCATTCACATCTGTCTGGTAAATTTTATAAGGGCCGGTTTGCTGAAACCAGCTATATCTTAAACCAATATGAACTTTTATCTTCTCGTTTATTTCCCAGTCATCCTGCAAATAAGCGGCCGCTTCATGCGCATATTTAAGCTGTGCATTATTGGGGGTAAATACGGTTGTATCCTGCTTACCACTGATAACCGAAGGCGTGAATTTGTGGTACGTATAAATGCCTCCGAATTTAAGTTTGTGACCGGTATAAGGATACAGGTCAAAATCCTGCTTTAAACTCAGGTCCCTGATACCAGACGCTAGTTTCAGCTGAAAATCATTTTGATTGGCATTAAAACTGAAGTTGTAATCGTTATAAACAGCCGTAGTATTTCCAAAAAGTTTATTGTTGAAAACATGGTTCCAGCGCAGGGTGCCCGTAGCATTACCCCAGGGAATATTAAATTTGAGACTCTGTTTTCCATTTACATAATCAAACACATCACGGCCAAAATAGCCACTCAGGTACAGCCTGTCCTTATCAGAGAATATAAAATTCATCTTGGCGTTTAGATCGTAAAAATAATAACCGCTTCCTTTAAACTGGCTGCCTGATTTTACAAAGGGTTTCGCAATAGCATCGATATAAGTGCGGCGCCCCGAAACGATAAAAGATGACTTATTTTTTTTGATAGGCCCCTGAACTGAAAGTCTTGATGCAATTACACCAATGCCGGCATCTACCTGTAACTTCTGGTTATTTCCTTCCTTCATCGAAACATCCAGTACACTCGATAATCTTCCACCGTATTGTGCCGGCATACCGCCCTTGATAAGCGTTACATTTTTGATGGCATCTGAATTAAAAATGGAAAAGAAACCAAAGAGATGGCCTGTATTATAAACCGGAGCATCGTCCAGCAAGATCAAATTCTGATCGGGGCCGCCACCACGCACATAGATACCCGCACTACCCTCGCCTGCATTACGCACACCTGGTAAAAACTGAACAGCTTTAAGCAGGTCGGCTTCTCCTAAAAATGCAGGAATTGATTTTATTTGCTCAATGGGCAAAGTGAACTTTCCCATCTGGGCATTCTTAACATTGGCATCCCGCTTTTTGGATGTTACCACCACTTCTTCACCTAAGTAAGATTTTGGAAGTACATCAAAGTTGATCTTGGTATCGGCCCGAAGGTCAATTACAACTGCCTTACTGCGATAACCAATAAATGAGCAGATCAGGATATATTTCCCTTCATCTAAAGTAATAGAGTAAAAACCATACAGGTTGCTACTGATGCCTTTTGTTTGTCCTTGTACAGCAATGGTAGCGCCTATTAAGGTCTCGCCATTCAGCGAATCTTTTATATAACCACTGATGGTATATTTATGTTGTGCAGATGCAGTTGAGCCAGCCAGTACAAACAGAAAAGCTAAAAAAAATATTTTCATAGTGCGTAAACTTAATTCCTGTTAATACAAACCAGCAGTATGGTTACTGAGCCTTGATGGTATCTTTTGTCATTCCGCAGTGCAGCATGGTGGCTTTAAATTCCGGGTGATTTTTTCCCAGATAAGGGTTTACCACTTCGGGTGTTTTACTTACCCAGTTGGCTTCCTTTTCCTCGCCAAAAGCCATGGGGCAGTTTTGCCAGTACATTTTTTCGCCTTCGTAATTTATTATTTTAAAGAAAGGATACAGGTTTTCAGATACCATGCTGAAATCCTTGCGCATTTCCTGCAGGTCGGTCTGAACCAGTATGTCAGCAGCATTGCTTTTAATACCATCAAAAGTACCCATGGCCGTTTCATAAATATTGGTAGTGTCTTTTTTTAATTCAGCCATCGGTATGGTATCCAGCAGCTTCACAAATTGAGCCGCTGCTGTTTTTGCCTTGGTCGTATCTGCATCCACAAATGCGGCCGACATGTCAAAATACGCATTCATGGCAGCACTTACCGACTGGTTGAATGCTTCTGAATGTTTTTTTAGCTTAAGCGCTTCCTGCTTTGGTCCGCTGTTTCCTCCTCCTGATCTGCTGAACATATACCAGTAATAGCCTGCAATACCCAATACCACTATCAATATGCCTAAAAGTATCTTTTTCATGTATTTCTATTTTATGCAAATCTAACTACTCATTAAATATATTAACGTTGTAAGCGGAAGATTTTTTGATATTATAACAGTAAATACTTGTTAAGGTTCGATATTCGTTATTTTTGCGGCTTTATAAACCGCTTCGAAACTTTATTATGCTTTTAGGATTACAGAATGTGACATTTGAATTTGGCGCCAGAACGATAGTGGAAGATGCTACCTGGCATATACAGCCCAACGAACGCATCGGGCTGATCGGTTATAATGGTACCGGAAAATCTACTTTACTGAAAGTGTTGACCAGCCAATACAGCCCTTCAAAAGGTACGGTTGAAAAAGGGCGTGAAACCACGATTGGTTTTTTACACCAGGATCTGCTGGGTTTTGATACTGAGGACTCTATATTGGAAGTGGCCATGGGCGCATTTGAAAGAGTAAAGCAACTGGAAAAGGAAATGGAGGAGATTGGCCACGAACTGGAAAAAACAGGCGATGAAAACCTGGCCAATAAATATGCTGATCTGCTGCACGAAATGGAAGTACTGGATGGCTACAGCATACATCATCGTACAGAAGAAATATTACAGGGACTTGGTTTTGCCAATGCCGATTTAGGAAAACCTTATAAGAACTTCAGCGGAGGCTGGCGCATGAGGGTATTGCTGGCAAAAATGATCTTAATGAATCCGGATGTGCTGCTGATGGATGAACCTACCAATCACCTGGATCTGCCGAGTATTGAGTGGCTGGAAAAATACCTGATCCATTACCCGGGAGCGGTGGTAATTGTATCGCACGATCGTTTCTTTTTAGACCGTATGGTGAATAAAATAGTGGAGCTTTATCAAAGACAACTGCATTTTTACACCGGCAATTATTCTTACTACGAAACAGAAAAAGCACTGCGTATTGATATGCAGCAAAAGGCTTACGAAAACCAGCAGGATTACATTCGTCAAAACGAACGGCTGGTAGAAAGATTCAGGGCAAAAGCCAGCAAAGCGGCCATGGCACAAAGTATTGTAAAAAAATTAGACAAGCTGGAAAGGATAGAAGATGTTGAAATAGAAAGGCCGAACATGCGTATTAATTTTGCCATTGATAAAACGCCGGGCAAAATTGTTGCTACCTTAAAACATGTAAGCAAGAGTTTTGGTGATATTAAGATATTAGAAAATACCGGTGCAGAAATTGACCGTGGCGATAAGATCGCATTGATTGGTGCCAATGGTAAAGGAAAATCTACCCTGCTGAGAATTATTGCAGGCACCGAATCTTTTACAGGCGAACGTGAGTGGGGACATAATGTAGAAGAATCTTTTTATGCACAGCACCAGCTGGAAGCCCTTAACCAGAACAACGATATTTTAGAGGAATTAAAAGAAGCCAGAAGCGGAAAGAATGATCTTGAATTAAGAAGTTTATTGGGTGCATTTTTATTCAGCGGCGATACTGTTGAAAAGAAGATAAAAGTATTAAGCGGTGGTGAAAAAGCAAGGGTTGCCCTGGCAAAAACCATTGCCAGCAAAGCCAATTTTTTAATGCTGGATGAACCTACCAACCATTTGGATATTCACTCGGTTGATTTGTTGGTAGAGGCATTGAATAAATACGAAGGAACCATTGTACTGGTTAGCCACGACAGGTATTTTATAAGCCGCATTGCCAATAAAATATGGGATATTGAAGATCATAAGATACGAGAGTTTAAAGGCACTTATGCTGAGTACGAAGACTGGAAGGAAAGAAAAGCAAAAGCAGATGCAGCATTATTAAAAGCAGAAGCAGCCGGTATGCAAAAGCCTGCCGACAAACAACCAGTTAAAGAAAGCCCTGCAAAAACAGAGCAGCCAAAGCCAGCGCAGCCTGTTGCCAATAACCAAAACACAGGTATTGATAAAGAATTAAAAAAGGAGCTAACCAAACAGAAAAATCTTTTTAAACAACTGGAAGAAAAGATAGCAGATCTTACCAAAAAGAAAACTCAACTAGAGCTTGATCTGGCATCGCCTGATGTGTATGGAGATAAAACAAAATTTCTGCAAACTGAAACTGCTTATAAAAATACTGATGAAGAACTGAAAAAGGCAAATGCAGAATATGAAATTGTTTTTGAAAAGCTGATGGAGTTAGAAGATAAAATTTAAACTTACTTCGACTGGTAATAAAAATCCATCCGTTACGAGATGGATTTTTTATTGTGCTGTTTCCATTGCTTGATAATATGTATTGCTGATAAACAAAAATCCCCCCGATTACTCAGGGGGATTTTTTATCGTTTTAAGTAACTATTAATAGTTGCTCAATGTCATTTCTACTCTTCTGTTTTGTGCACGTCCTTTAGCTGTTTTGTTGTCAGCAACTGGTTTGGTTTCACCGTAACCAGTTGAGCTTAAACGTCCTTCAGCAATACCTTTGCTAACTAGGTAAGCTTTAACTGAAGCAGCTCTTCTGTTAGAAAGATCCAGGTTGTACTCGTCTTTACCCTGATCATCAGTGTGACCATCGATCTGTACTTTGTAAGTTGGATTTTCGTTCAGGATAGTAACTACATCATTCAAACGCTTGTTAGACTGAGCCAATAATTTATCGCTTGCAGTTGCAAAGAATACATTCTTAGCAGCTAAGTTTACTCTTTCGATAATTGCCTGGCTGATAACTGGGCAACCAAAATTAGAAGCTGGTCCTTTTTCGTTGATACACTTATCTTCTTCATCGTTTACACCATCACCATCTGTATCAGGAATAGGGCAACCTTGGTAACGTGCCACACCTGGAACATCTGGACATTTATCAACTTCGTCATTGATACCGTCTTTATCCCTGTCAGGAATAGGGCAACCCTGGTAGCGGGCTAAACCTGGAACATCTGGACATTTGTCTTCAGCATCAGTAATACCATCACCATCTCTGTCCGGGCAACCTTGTAAAGAAGCAAGACCAGCAACATCAGGACATTTATCATCAACATCCAAAACGCCGTCGCCATCTCTGTCTTTTGGAGGCTCAACAACTGGTGGTGGTGGCGGAGGAACAACTTTAGGTTTTTCCTTTCCGATATTCTGAGCAAAACCTATTGAATAGAACAGGTTATCGCCAGTTACTTTTTTGTTACCATATTTAGCATCTTTCTTAGTCAGATCCCATCTGTATTGACCTTGTAAGAACAGGTAAGTCTGGCTGTTGAAGTTAACCTGAACACCAAGACCTGCAGGAACATAGAAACCAATTTTATCAGTGTACCAACCTGCGCCTGCACCAACTGTTAAGAATGGATTGATCAGGGCTGCATCAGGGAAAGCACGCATGTTAAGCGTAGGCTCCAATTCCAGGCCAATTTCAGTTTTTTGGGTTAAACCAGTGCGGATTGCACGGTAATCACGAAAACTGGCATTTGCTTTTACTGCAACATCTAATCTTGAAGTAAGGCCTTTCCAGTATGACAAAGAAAAACCTTTGGTCATTTCTCTGAAAGAGCTGTAAACTTTTCCGGTAGAAGGGTCTTTAATACCCAGTGGAGCATTAAAATCCTGCATATTAAAATGTAAACCGAAAAGCGGTCCCTTTTTATCTCCAGTTCCCATCTTCTTTTTAGATTTTTGAGAAAAGGCACTTGTGGCTAAAAGAGCTAATGCCAGAATTAGTGTTAGTTTTTGTTTCATAAACTTTAATTTTATTAAAATTTTTTGTCTGAGTTATGTGCAAATATAATGTTAAATTAATGGAAAGGCAAAATTTGCAGCTTTTTTTATTATTTATGCTAAGATAGTAAAAATCAGACTTTTACCAATTTCCATTTCCCCTTCCTGAATATTATAATACTTAAAATTGCTAAAACCGATTCTGCTACGCCGATAGCCACATAAACACCCGTTGGGCCCATTCGTAAATATTTGGCCAGCAGCCATGCCAGCGGTATCTGCAATAGCCAAAAAACAAAAAGGTTAATATAGGTAGGTGTACGGGTATCGCCGGCTCCGTTAAAAGCCTGGCTTATGATCATTCCATAGGCAAAGAAAACATAGCCAATAGCCAGTATATGCAGGCATTCCGTACCAATAGCAATAGCCGCTTTATCAGCTGTAAAAAACTGCATTAAAGGCCCACCGAAAATGAAAAATACAACAGCCACTACAGCAAAAAAGCAAAATGTAATAAACGCTGTGCGCCAAACCGATTTTTCGGCCCTTTCGGGTTGATTGGCTCCGAGGTTTTGCCCAACCAGTGTGGCTGCAGCATTGGCCAGTCCCCATGCCGGCAAAATGGTAAAAATGCATATCCTGATAGCAGTGCCATAGCCCGTTATGGCTGCCTCTCCCGACTCTGAAATGATTCTCAGTAAGAACATCCAACTGCAACTGCCAATAATAAACTGGAACATACCGCCAGCGGATGTTTTTAAGATGCTCATCATCAGGGCTATGTTGACTTTAAATTGTTTTGCTATCAATTTTACCAGCAATTTGCCATTGAATAAAAAATAAAACTGAACCAGTACCGCTATGGCTCTGCCAGTGGTAGTGGCTACTGCAGCACCTACAACACCTAATTTTGGAAAAGGCCCGATACCCAGTATCAGCAATGGATCAAGCACGATGTTGATTGCATTTGCCACCAACAGCACCCACATAGCAATGGATGCATTGCCCGATCCCCGAAAAATGGCATTGTTGATGAACAGCAGCATGATAACGATATTTCCTGTTAACATGATCTGGGTGAACAAGTGATGTTCTTCTGCTACTTTAGCTGATGCACCCATCAGCAGCAATATCTCTTCAGAAAAAAAGAAACCTGCAATACTTACCAGAATCGATAATATTGAACCCAATAGAATTGCCTGAACAGCAATATTAGATGCTTCTTTAAAGTTCTTTTCGCCTGCACGCCTGGCCACCAGGGCTGTTACGCCAATAGATAAACCCCAGGCAACCGAATATAAAATGGTAAGCGAACCTTCTGTAAGTACTACAGTTGAAGCCGCTTCGCTGCCTACCTTATTTACAAAGTATATATCTACCAATGCAAACAAGGCTTCCAGCAGCATTTCCATGATCATGGGTATTGCCAGTAAAAAAATAGCCCGGTTAATACTACCGGTAGTAAAACTCTCTGTATCGCCTTTAAATGCTTTTATAAGTAGTGAAAAAAAAGATGAAATCTTTTGTGTTGAATTTGCCATGATAGTAAAAAAAATGAAAATTATGTAATAAGTAAGTTCAATGCAGTATTGCATTGTAAAAGAAATGGACTAAGGAAGCAAAGCTTTTCCTTAGATGATAAAATACTTCATAGCAGTAAATTGTAGAAGGTAAAAGTAGCTATTTTCTTTATTTCGGTGAAAGGATTGTTTTTATTTACTTAATTTTTTACGAATTGTCTATATTTGCAGCCCATTTTACTTTGGGCATTAAAAACGGTCTGGTAGCTCAGCTGGATAGAGCATCAGCCTTCTAAGCTGAGGGTCATTGGTTCGAATCCAATCCAGATCACAAAAGAAAGAGTCGCATATTGGCGGCTCTTTTTTATTTTTATACAAATCAATTGAAAAATGGAAGTAAAAATTGAAGCATCCTGGAAAGAAGTTCTGAAAAACGAGTTCACCAAGCCTTACTTTCAGCAGATAGTAACTTTTTTAAAAACAGAAAAATCCGCAGGCAAGATCATTTATCCACCGGGACCATTGATCTTTAATGCTTTCAATCAAACACCCTTTTCAAAGATCAAAGTTGTCATCCTCGGGCAGGATCCTTATCATGGCGAAAGCCAGGCCCATGGCCTAAGTTTCTCTGTTCAAAATGGAGTGAAGCCGCCACCGTCGCTGGTCAATATTTTCAAAGAAATTCAAAGCGATATTGGTATTGCAATGCCTGTTCAATACGGCAATTTAACCCGTTGGGCCGAGCAGGGAGTTCTGCTACTGAATGCGGCATTAACAGTAAGAGCCAATGAGCCTTTCAGCCATGCCAAATTTGGCTGGGCCGAATTTACAGATGCGGTTATTCAAAAAATATCTGACCAGAAAAAAGGCATTGTCTTTTTACTTTGGGGTAAGTTTGCGCAGGAAAAACAGGTTTTGATAGATGAAACAAAACATTATGTATTGAAAGCAGCTCACCCATCCCCATTGTCGGCACATAACGGATTTTTTGGCTGCAAACATTTTTCAAAAACAAATGAACTTTTAACCAAACAAGGTATTGAACCGATAGACTGGAAATTACTGGCACCTTAAAAAATGCACCATGGGTATCGCAAAGAATATTTTTGGCAGAATATGGGCCCTGTGGGGACTGATCACATTCCTGCTAACCTTCCTCATCATTTTTATTCCTTCCATGCTTTCGCACCTGATGGACGAGGTAAAAGGGCAGCGATATTTTATTGCCGTTTCTAAATTGTGGATGAATGTATGGCTGTTTTTGGTTGGCTGCCCGGTTACTGTTACCGGCAAAGAATATTTTAAAAACGGCGAAGCATACATTGTAGTGTTCAACCACAATGCATTGCTGGATGTGCCGCTATCTGCGCCTTATGTTCCCGGCGCAAATAAAACCATTGCAAAAGCTTCCTTTGCAAAAATTCCGTTGTTTGGTTTATTTTATTCAAGAGGATCTATTTTGGTTGACAGGAAAGATGAAAAAAGTCGCTCTAAAAGTTTTGATGCCATGAAGAAAGTACTGGCAAAAGGAATGCACATGTGCATTTATCCTGAAGGGGCAAGAAACCGAACAAAAGAACCTATAAAGCCGTTCTATGATGGGGCTTTCAGGCTTGCTGCTGCTACTAATAAAGATATTATCCCCTGTGTAATTACCGGCACAAAAAAAGCAATGCCCATCAATAAAACATTCTTTTTATTACCTATAAAATTAAGAATGCAGTTTTTACCTCCGGTAACATCGGCAAACAAAACAGTTACCGAACTAAAAGAAAAAGTATACACCGAAATGTTGCAAGTGTATGTAAAGAATGTTTAAGGGTTATGAAAGACTACAAAACAATTTAATCACTAAGCAGTAAAATTTTACAGGTCATAAAAATACCTGGTGCGGTTTATTTTCAGATCCCGAAGCAGGCCTGATTTAGGGCTGATGCTGATATTGAAAGAACGATATCTGCCCACAGGTGAGATATTGATCGCCATTTGCCAGCAATGCATTTCACGGGTAAGGTACATGCTGATAAGTCCCAGTTCTTTTTGTGTTATGTTGTAAGATCCGTTCATGCCCATCTGCCAGCGGGACGTAAGGTTTAAAGAGCCCGTCCAGCCAACATTTTGAGTAACAGAGCCCTTATACCCGGTTCCAAAACCATTGGGTACACGGTTGTAGTTTAGTGCATACTGAAAACTGATACTCCAGGGGATATTAAAATTGGCAAATTCGCCGGGGTTGTTATTGATATAAGCGGCTTCCTGCTGATATTCATTCAGTGGTAATCCTGAGATAGGATTAAGCTGGCTGGTTTGCATCAGGTTGTTAACAGGTAGTTTTTCTTTTTTATCTCCGCCCTTAAACTGGCTTTGTACAGCTATGTTGGCACTGGTAAGTTTACCCAATGCCACTTTTTTACTCCACACCATTTTATCTATAAACTCTCCCCTGCTATTGGTTAAGTATGGCACCACCACTGCGCTTGCCGAAATGCTGATCTTTTCAAACAGGTTTGTTCGCATGTTAATACTAAACGGACTTAGCTTGAATGAATCAATTAAAAAATTGTACCCGCTGGTGATGCTGAAGCCATCCAGCAGCGTAACTTTTTTAACAGCATCTGCACTGGTATCCTTCCTGTTACGTACTTTCATCTGCAGGTTATTATCAATTCCAAAACTCAATCCGCCAAAACGGCCTTCGCCAAAAGCACCAAACACACTTCTTTCGTAAACAGAGAATCTTGATTTATTACCGAATGTATCTACCTGGGTAGAATACCAGTATTTTCGGTTCATATCGGGTTTGTAGTTAACAGAAAATGTTGGTCTTATCTCATGCCTGATGGCCTGTACTTTGCTTTTCTTCTTAAAAGTGAACATACCGAAAATACGTGTTGAAACCCCCAATCCGAAATTCATTTCACGGGATGTATAAAATCCTTTACTGATGGTTGTATCCAGCTTTTTGGTACTGCTGTTCCAGTTGCGTACAAATCTTTCCTGGTACCATCTTTCCACATAACTTACACTGGGGCTCACCTGAAAATTACCCAACTGAGGTAATGACAATGAAATGGGCACATTATGATTGGCTCCCCATTGATAGTTCTTTGCAAATTCACCAAAGAAATTCCCCAGGGTATCGTAAAAAGAAGAAAGGCTGCGTACGTTTGTGTTCAATGCAATACCCAGGTTTTCGTACCACTTATAAGATCCTATTACTTCCTTTCGCCTGAATGGATACAGCGTATTTACATTAAAGCCAATATCGGGTAAATTGATGTTCCACAATTTGCTGTTGGTATTCTGATTGTGATTGGCGCTGATGTTTAAATTAAATGGCTTGTCTTTCCATATCTTACTGTACGTAATAGACGAGTTCAGCTGGTTTTGAAAATTGCGTTGCGGACTGTTAGGCACAGCCGAATTAAACCCACTGCTTCCGGCATTTAAACTGGCATTAAAACTTACACCAGGCCTGGCTTTGCTGTCTGAGCTGTGCATCCAGCGAATATTAAAATTCCTGGCACCCGATTTATCCAGGTCACGCAGGTGCTGTACATCCAGTGTAAGGTTTCCCTGGTAATGATATCGCTTATAATACCGGGGGCTCAGGTTGGCTGTCCATCCTCCATACGAATAAATGGTTCCCCGTAAAACCACATCCCACCTGTCGCTAAGTACTTTATAATAACCCAGTCCTTCCAGTGCAAGCCCCAGTTGTTCATTGGCTGTAAAAGTTGGTGCCAGCAAACCAGAGTGCCTTCCTTTCTGCAAAGGAAAAATCCCAAAAGGCAGATAAACCGGTATGGGTACATTTTCAAACTCGGGATGAACCGGCCCGGTAATAGCCATTTTTTTATTAATGAATTTGAACTTCTTACTTACAAAAGCAAAATGCGGGGTATCCAGGTTGCAGGTAGTAAACTGTCCTTTATATCCGTAAAAAACATCCGGGCTTACTTTCTTTATTTTTTCTGCATGAAAATATATTTCGTCCTGCTGCGTGTATGTGCTCTTGGTAATTCCTTTCAGCGTCTTCATGTTAAATGCCATGGAATCGCTCTTGGTCTTAAAATTGCCCTGGTTAAATGTGGCAAAAGAAATCACGTTACCATTACTGTCACGTACCAGGTAAGCACTTACGATACTGGTACGCTGGTCAAATTCAATGCGGGGGGCATACAGTTCGTTATCGGTGTATTTTACATTGGCTCCTTTACCATACAGAATTATTTTTTTTCCGGGTATATCCAACACCATCGAATCATCTGCATGATATACAACCGGTGCATCCAGCGCATCTTTTGAGGGTTTGTATGCAAGGGTATCAATCTTTTGAACAATATTGGTGTCTGCTGTTTTTTTAACTGATGAAGCAAGAACCGAAACATTGCTTTTTAATTTCTGCGAGTCTGTTTTATTAACCGGAACTGTGTCAACAGTTAAAAAACTGTGAAAGTGCATGGTATGAAAACCGCTGGCACTGCCATACAGCGTTATAGCCAATATCAGCAGTATCAATGCCAAAACCGATATATTTTTTGCCTTACCTTTGTTCAGATGGTTCATACTTAAGATTGGCAAAAATAGCCATAATAACAGAATGAATTTGTGAATAATTGATTAATTACTAACCCCCGATAAAACGAGTAGAATATGATAAGGAACAAAGTGCCTTTTTTATTTCTGTTTGCTGCTTTGCATTTGTTAATAATAAATGAAATAACCGCCCAAACTCCCAAGCAAATAAAAACCATCATTGTTGATGCCGGCCATGGCGGAGCCGATGTAGGTGCTTCAGGACAATACGAGAATTCACTTCGCTCTAAAGAGAAAGATGTAACCCTGGCCATTGCTTTAAAACTTGTAGAGGAACTGAAGAAAGAACTTCCCGGTGTAAAAATTGTTCCCACACGTACTACAGATATTTATCAAAATCCCAGGGAAAAAGCCAACCTGGCTAAAGAAAATAAGGGCGATCTTTTTTTATGCATACATGCTGACAGTGGCCCATTAAAACCAGGCAAAAGGCAAGTGGGCACCAGGACTGTCACCCGTTACAAAGTTACCTACACAGGAAAAGGCAAAAAAAGAAAAAAACATTCTGAACCTTACGAGGTGGAAGAACCTGTTTATGAATATTTTAAAATGCCACTGAGCCGCAGCGGAACCAGTGTATGGATATTTGCTGCGCATAAAACCAGTGAAGTAATGAAGAATATCATGGGCGGCGATGAAAATTTTGAGATCGAAGCAGACGCTGTTGATTCTGCAACGCATACATTTGATTTTAACAGCCCGGAAGGAAGGATCATTGCGGGTATTTATGCACAAAGATACCAGGTAAGAAGTGACCGCCTGGCCACTTATGTGAACGATGAGATTGAACAGACTGGTCGCCCTGCATTGGGCGTAAACCAGCGCCAGGTAGGCATTTGGGTATTGCAGGCCACCAATATGCCTGCCATACTTGTTGAAACAGGCTTTATCAATAACCCGGAAGACGAACGCTATATCAATAGTGAAAGCGGACAGCAGGAACTGGCAGAAGCCATCACAAGGGCAGTAAAAAAATACAAAGCCCAGGTTGAAAGTGTTAACAGCCCTGTTCCTCCTCCCGTTTCAAATGACAAAAAAAATCCGGCAACAGCTGCGGCTTACGAAACAAGAAGCATGAAAGATGTTAAAACGATCAATGTAAAAAGCCGCAAGATCACTGTAGACCTGTATGATGATGGTGATGTGGATAATGATATTGTGTCACTCTACTTTAACGGGGCTTTGGTGGTTTCGAAAAAATCTTTAAGTACCAACCCGCTTTCACTTACATTGAACATAGAACCCGGCAAATCAAATGAACTGGTGTTATTTGCCGAAAACCTGGGCAATATTCCACCTAATACGGCACTTATGATCATAAACGACGGTACAAGCCGCCATGAAGTGCGTTTATCATCCGACCTTAAAAATAATGCAGAGGTAAAGTTTGAATTGAAGAATTAAACTACTTTTGAACTGGCTTGATAATTGCTTTGAGCCGGTTATATAATTATGAAAATTTCAAACGAAACAAAAATAGGTTCCCTTACGGCGATTGCTATTGTACTGCTGGTACTGGGCTTTAATTTTTTAAAAGGCAAAACCTTTTTTGGCAAAAGCCATAACCTGTTTGCCAAATACACCAATGTGCAGGGCCTTGCAACCTCTAACCCGGTTATTATAAACGGTCTGCAGGTGGGTACGGTGTACAGCATTACTACTGATAAGAATATGAAAGAGATCCTGGTAAACATGAACCTTACCAAGGATGTAAATATCCCCACTAACTCTGTAGCTATAATAAAACCATCGTTGCTGGGTGTAACCAGTATCGATATTAAACTGGGCGATGCACAGACCTACATTCCTAAAAACGGGTATGTGGCTACCGAAGCCACTGCAGGCATCTTTAATGATGTGTTAAGTAAAGTAGACCCTATTCTTTACCAGGTTACCAAGGCTGTAACATCCATCGATTCTGTTCTGCTTAGTGTAAACCGTATTCTTGATCCCACGGCCAAGAACAATATCAGTGCCATGCTGGAAAACCTGAATAAAACAACTGCCAATCTTGTAGGGGCTTCCAGTTCTTTAACAACACTTTTAAATACACAATCGGGCGCTTTGGCGGGCACATTAAATAATCTCAATTCGTTTACCGGCAATCTTGATAAAAATAACGGCAAGATCACCAGCCTGGTTGATAACCTGGATAAAACAGCTACCAATCTTTCGCAGCTTGATCTGCAAAAAACATTAACCGTTTTAAATACCACCATCGGCGATCTGAAATCAACCATTGGTAAACTCAACAACACATCGGGCACCGCAGGCCTATTGCTGAACGATACCAAACTGTATAATAACCTTACAGCAACTGCCAATAAGCTTAACCTGCTGATAGATGACCTGAAGACAAACCCGAAAAGGTATATCAACATTTCAGTATTCGGCAAAAAGAATACATCGCCTGGTTTAACAGTTCCATTACCCGATACGGTAAATGCGCCCTATATCAAACAATAAAACTTTATCATTCTGTTATAAAATAAAAGTCTCAATTTTACTTCCGGTAATTAACCGGCAGAACAAAAACAGCAGCATTGCGATTGAAATTTACCATTAGCAAAATCTTTCTTCTTTTTTTAATTGCAGTTGGTTACAGCGCCACTGCACAGCAGCAGATCATTGGAGTACCTTCATCAGGCGATACAATACGATCTATCAGAATAGTACAGGGAAAAAGCTTACGACTCATCACCATCGATTCAGTTACGGCTTTAGAAACGATTGCCGGCGATGTGATCATTAAGGAAGGACTTACCACATTTTATTGCGATAGTGCTACCATTAACCGAAGAACCAATATTGTAGAGGCTTACGGCAATATACATATCAACGATAACGACAGCATACACACTTATGCACAATCGCTGCGCTATGTGGGTGCCGACCGTATTGCCTACTTAAAAAAGAATGTAAAACTTACGGATAAAAAAGGAACGCTGTACACCGATGACCTGGAATACAATTTAAGAACAGGCATTGCTACCTACAAGAACGGCGGCCGCATTGTAAATGAAAAAACCGTTTTAACCAGCCGTGATGGTGTTTATTATTCAGATACCAAAGATGTATATTTTAAGAATAATGTTCACCTGAAAGACCCGGACAGGGATATATGGACAGACAGTTTACTGTACAATGTAAAGACCAACATCGCTACATTCATTGCCAAAACACGCATTGTGGGTAAAGATGGAAGTGTTATAACCACCAAATCGGGCACTTACAACCTGGCCACCGGTGAAGCTTTATTTTCGGGCAGGCCTACATTTAGCGACAGCACCAAAATGGCCATTGCCGACAATATTGCATACGACAGAAATACAGAGATCCTGCAAATGGAAGGCAATGCCAAATTTGTAGACAGCATAAATAACATTACCATTCTGGGCGGTCAGATATTTGCAAACGGAAAAATAAAATCCTTTTTAGCAACCCGCAAACCAGTGATGATCATTTACCGCGATGGAGATAGTACGTATATGGCAGCAGACACATTATTTTCGGGCCTGCGCAAGTACGATAGCCTGGAAAGAAAAATGGTAACTCTAAACGATACTTTAAAAAAGACAATCGTAGTAAACACCAACAACACTGCCGATACTTCTATCAGGTATTTTATTGGCTTTCACCATGTACGCATTTATAACGATTCATTACAGGCAGTAAGCGACAGCCTCCACTACTCCACCATTGATTCTACCTTTAAATTATTTGGCGATCCTGTGGTGTGGAACGACAATTCACAGGTAACCGGTGATACTTTGTATGTGTTTACACAAAACCAAAAGCCCAAACGCCTGTACGTTTTTAACAATAGCCTTATCATTAACAAAACCAAAGAAGGGATGTATAACCAGATAGGTGGCCGTACTTTAAATGGTTATTTTGTTGATGGTACTATCGATTATGTTCGGGTAAAGGGCAGCCCCGCCGAAAGTATATTTTACCCGCAGGACGATGACAGTGCCTATGTTGGCATGAACCGGAGCAGCGGCGATGTGATCGATGTTTATTTTGTAAAGAAAGAACTGAACAAAGTAAAATTTGTAAATAATGTAGATGGGGTTTTGTATCCCATTAAAGATATACCTGCTGATAAAAAACAACTGAAAGGATTTAAATGGCTTGATAACCGTAGGCCTAAAACCTGGCTGGAGCTGTTTGAATAAAATTTTTCACAATAAAAAATCCCGGCATGTAGCCGGGATTTTTTTCTCTATTGTATTCGCTCTTAGCTTTTACTTTTTGCTTTTGATGTTTTATTTTCTTTATAACGCATATCGGGTGTGCCATCTGCTTTTTTAGGACCGGCAGCTGCTGGTTTTGCCGCCGCGGTTTTATTCTCTTTGTACCTCATATCGGGCGTACCATCTGCCTTAAGCGGCTTACCGGTAGCGGCAGGTTTTGCTGAAGCTGACGCAGCAGGTTTAGCAGTTGCTGTAGCAGCAGCCGGCTTAGATGCTGCAGCCGTAGTTTTTGCCGCATCAGGCTTTGCAGCCGTTTTAGCGGTGGTTTTTTGTGCCGAAACAATTGCTGTGCAACCCAACATAATAGCCAGGATCATTAATGACTTTTTCATTGTTTTATTTTTTTAGGTTTAGAAAATTTACTAAATCTATTTAATGATATAGTGGGGTATTGTTACCGGATGGTTAATGGCACGGCAATAGAGGTTCATTAATAATTGATTAACAAACCGAAGAAACTAAAATATGAAGTAGTAAAAAATTAAGCTAACCGGGCCAGTGCGTCCTTGATCTTTGCAAATCCCTTTTCAATATTTTCCACACTGTTGGCAAATGAAATACGGATACAGTTGGGCTCTCCAAAAGCACTGCCTGTGACGGTTGATACATGAGCTTTATTGAGCAGGTACATACAAAGCTCATCTGCATTGGTTATTGTATCGGTTCCGTCAGATTTACCAAAGAATGAACTGACATCCGGAAAAACATAAAATGCCCCTTGGGGCTCGCTGCAAACCATACCAGGTATTGCTGCCAGCAGTTCCATAACCCGGTGCCTGCGTTTGGCAAACTCCTCCACCATGGCTGCAGTAGGTTTCATATCGCCCGTTAAAGCTGCTATGGCGGCCCTTTGCGTAATGGCAGTAGCCGCACTGGTAACCTGGCCCTGTATCTTTTCGCAGGCTTTTGCTATGGTTGCATGGGCTGCAATGTATCCAAGCCTCCAGCCGGTCATGGCATAGCCCTTACTTAATCCATTGATGAGGATAACACGGTCTTTTAAAAAATCAAACTGGGCAATACTTTCATGCCTGCCTTCAAAATTGATGAACTCGTAAATTTCATCGCTCATGATGAATACAGCCGGATGCTTTTTAAAAACTTCTGCCAGTGCAATCAGCTCTTCCCTGGAATATACGGCACCGCTCGGGTTACAGGGCGATGAGAACATGAACAGTTTTGTTTTATCGGTAATAGAGGCCTCCAACTGGGCTGCGGTTATCTTGTAGCCATTTTCAACCGTGGTGCGTACGATCTTTACTTCACCACCGGCCATCCGTACAATTTCTGAATAGGTTACCCAGAATGGTGAAGGAATGATCACTTCATCTCCCTGGTCAACAATACTCATTACCGTATTGTAAATGCTTTGTTTGGCACCGGTGCTTACAATGATCTGGTCTGCTGTATAATCGAGGTTATTATCTCTTTTTAATTTAGTACAGATGGCTTCTCTCAGGTCCAGGTAGCCGGCTACCGGTGTATAATGACTGTAATTATCATCGATCGCTTTTTTGGCAGCTGCTTTAATATGGTCGGGTGTATCAAAATCAGGTTCTCCCAAACTCAGGTCAGTAATATCCAGCCCCTGTGCACGTAACTCACGGCCAAGCTTGGCCATTTTTAAGGTTTCGGGTTCATTAAAACGTTGTAGTAAGGAAGACAGTTGCATGAGTTGCGTTTTAGGTTGCAGGCAAAAATAGTTATTTATCGTACGTAAATAAAAACGGCGTTAAATCAGGTTTTGTTTCCCGTTTACGCTTCAGTTCGTGATCATAAATAACCCTGCCCAGGTTTTTCATAAAAGGTAAACCCACGGTGGCATAGTCGTATTTATCATCGTTTAAAACACCATCACTGTTACAGTAAATAATAGCCGAAACAAAGAACTCTATTTTATTTTTATAATCAACAATATAAGCAGCGTCTATCATATGCCCGTAAGCATCGCCGGGCTTATTAAAGATGCGGATATTGGCATCGGTACTCCCCTTCTCAGCACCATAATATAAAAACTTGCAGTAGGTTGGCCAGTACGCTGCAGTATCTGCAGCATAGGGCGGGTACAAACTTTCAGTCGGGTACTGGCTCATGTATTTTAAAACAAATTGCCGGTCGTCGTCACTTATATTAAAGCGTTCGTTTGTCTTCAATTTTTTTGGGAAAATAATGCTGATCAGCATCCTGTTCAGCTCCTCCAGCCCCAGCCTGTTCTTTTTAGAAAAATCCATGGGCTTATTTACCAGTTTACCGCCTGCATAATAAGCATTGCCCAGGCTGTCTTTGCGGGCTGCATATGTTACTGTATTGCTTTTTGCTGCCTGTTCGTATATAAGTTTACCGCCGGCATCATAAAATTTTACAGGGTTGGTATGCCGGTTCTCTGCTTCGGTTAAATAAATATTCAGCCGGTGCAGCAGCTGCACATTTTTATAGCCCTTCTTCTTCAGTTCATCATTAATGTATTCCTGTCCTAAAAATTCATACAGGCGGTTGTAAGCATCATTATCGCTTACCATCAATATCTTTTTAATGTAGTTGGCAATGGTTGGCCTGCCATCGATAGCTGTCGGGTCGTTAAATACGGCTGTCTGTCCGCTAAAAGCAGTTTCTGAAAGCATCGTGCTGTTACGGTCTATACCACTGCTCTTTAATTCGTTTAGTTTTTGCAGGGCCAGTAACACGATCGGAAGCTTAACCGTGGATGCCGGGTAATAGTATTTATCTGCATTTACGTTGAAGTGATAGGGAGTAAGTTCCGGGCTTCCATCTGCTTTTCGGTTCACCTGGGTGTAAATGATCTGCACATTCAGTTGCCTTTTGTTGGCAAGCACCTCTCCAAAATACTGAGGATACTGCTGCATCAGGTTTTCGAGAAAGGCTCCCGGACCGGTTGTATCTGCCATGCTGGTTGATGATTTTATTTCGGCAGCATTGCCGGTTTGTTTTGCCTGTTTACTGCTGCTGCAGGATATAAAAACGGCCATACCTAACACAAATTTTAATATTCCTTTATTTATACGAGTCATACAGGCAGTTTAGGCTGCAAATTGAATAAAATTCTAAAATTATCCCCCATAAAAACTGAACAGGTTTTTCCCCTATCTTTGCACACTTCTAAAAATTCAACAAAGAAGCTACTAAAACGACTATTATTATGAAACTAAAAGGTTTAGTGTGGTTTTTTACAATTGCCCTTACATTGATCTCACTGTGGGAGTTATCCTATACATGGGTAGTGCGTAATTATGAAAACACCGTTACAGAAAAAGCAACTAAAATTGTAAAGAGTGCTTTTCCTAATTTAAATGAAGAAGATAGGAAGATTGCTATTGAAGCACGCAAAAGAAGGATACTGGATAGTACTTCTGAAGCAAAGATCTACCCCATTTTTGGAACTACTTACAAACAGTGCAAAACAAATGAACTAAACCTTGGTCTCGATCTGCAGGGTGGTATCAGCGTTACCATGGATGTAAGCCTTACCGACCTGTTGAAGTCTTTAAGTAACAATCCAAAAAACCCTGCATTGCTTAATGCTATACAGGCTGCCAATGCAAAGAAAGAGAACAGTGATGCAGATTATGTTACGCTGTTTACAGAAGCATTCATAAGTCAGAACGGAGCAGGTAAACTGGCTTCTGCCTTTGCCGGTGCCGAAAAAGAAATTAAAACAACCGACAGCGATAAAGAAGTTATAGCCAAACTGAAAAATACAGCTGGTGGCGCCATCAAGGAAACTTATAAGATCCTGGTTCGCCGTATCGATAAATTTGGTGTGGCACAGCCCAACATCAACTTCGATGAGAACAAAGGTATCATCAACGTAGAGCTTGCCGGTGTTAATGATATTGAAAGGGTACGTAAACTGTTACAGGCATCTGCCCACTTACAGTTCTGGGAAGTATACCGTATTGATGAACTGGCTTCTTCTTTAAAACTGGCTGATGAAAACCTGCAGAACTACTTAAACGGTGTACAGCTGGACAGCCTGGGCAAACCAAAAGATACTTCTAAAGCCGGTGAAAATGTAAACCCGCTTTTCAAAGTAATGAATCCACAAAATCCGCAGACCGATAAAGAAACCGGTAAGCAGTATTTTATGGCCAATATTGGTACTATCCTTTCGCAGGATACTGCCATTTTTAACGAATACATGAACAACCCGGTTGTAAAGCAATCTTTACCTGCCGATGCCAAGTTCCTGTTGGGTATTGAAGAAAAAGCGCCAAAAGGCACACAAAAATATTTCCAGGTATATGCTGTAAAAACACAACCTGGTACCGATAAAGCACCGCTTGAAGGTGAAGGAGTAAAAGAAGCTTACCAGGCTTATGATGATAAGGGCAAGCCTTCTATTAAAATGGAAATGACCAGCATTGGTGCCAAAACATGGGCACGCCTTACCGGTAAAAATGTTGGCCGTCCTATTGCCATTGTACTGGATGATATTGTTTACTCTGCTCCTAATGTAAACGGACCTATCGAAGGCGGAAGTTCTGAGATTTCAGGAAGCTTTTCGGTTCAGGAAGCACAGGATCTTTCCAATATTTTAAAATCAGGTAAACTGGATGCTCCTGCCAAGATCGTTGCACAGCAGGTAGTGGGCCCTACCCTGGGTGCCGAGTCTGTTAAAGGTGGTGCCATGTCTTTTGGTATCGCTTTCTTAGTGATCTTTATTTTAATGCTGGTGTATTACAACACCGGTGGCTGGGTTGCCAATATTGCCCTGGTATTTAACCTGTTGTTTACCATTGGTGTATTAACTGCCATGGGCTTTACATTAACAGCTGCCGGTATTGCCGGTTTGGTGTTAACCATTGGCCTGGCGGTAGATACCAACGTAATTATATTTGAGCGTATCAAGGAAGAGCTTACCAAAGGCAAATCTTATCCGCTGGCAGTTAACGATGGTTACAAGCGTTCACTGGCACCGGTAATTGATGCCCACGTTACTTCTTTGCTTACTGCATTCATCCTGTTCTATTTTGGTTTGGGCCCGGTACTTGGTTTTGCTACCACGCAGATCATCGGTATCCTGCTTTCTTTGTTCTGCGGTATTTTAGTAAGCCGTTTAATAACAGAGATATTCACCAACAAGAACCGTCACTTAAATTATTTTACCGGCCTGTCTAAAAGAATATTCAAACACGCCAGCTACAAATTTATTGAGTACAGGAAAGTAGCTTATGGTATTTCTGCCATTGTATTGTTACTGGGTGTAGGTTCTTTCTTCAACGGCTTTCACCTGGGTGTTGAGTTTGAAGGAGGCCGTAGCTATACCGTTCAGTTCGATAAAAATGTGAAGAACGACGAGATACGTGACGACCTGAAAAAAGCATTGGACGGAGACAACGTAACCATTAAAACTGTGGGCGATAACCGTCACCTGAACATTACCACTGCTTATTTAAAGCACGATGAAAAAGCGGACAGCGCTGTAAAATCAAGATTATACCAGGGACTTAAAAAAGTATTACCTGCTGCTACAACATACGAGCAGTTTGCCAAAAACAATATACAGGCCTACTCTACCGTGCAGCCAAGCATATCAGACGATCTGAAGCGTGGTGCCGTTAAAGCTACTGTATTTGCCATGCTGGTTATTTTCCTGTATATCTTCCTTCGTTTCCGCGACTGGAGATATTCAGCCGGTACCATTGTTACATTACTACATGACGTATTTGTAACCCTGGCCGTGTTCTCGTTCTTTAAAAACATTGTACCGTTCCCGCTGGAGATAGATCAGCACTTTATTGCAGCTATCTTAACCGTTATCGGTTTCAGTATGAACGATACTGTAATTGTGTTTGACCGTATTCGTGAATACAGCCGCGATATGAAGGGCGCCAGCAAAACCGCCATCATTAACCGTGCTATCAACGATACGCTTAGCCGTACCATCATGACCTCATTAACAGTGTTCTTAACCATCCTTATCCTCTTCATCTTTGGTGGTGAGGTAACACGTGGTTTTGCATTTGCGATGTTAATTGGTGTGGTAACCGGTACCTACTCTTCTATTTTTGTGGGTGCACCTATACTGGTTGATTTTGCAAAAGACAAACCATTAGGCGCTGCTGCAGAAGTTCCAAAAGAAAAAAAGAAAGAAGCATAATTTTTATTTGAGTTATAGATTGAGAGCCCCGTTTTTACGGGGCTCTTTTTTATTAAACCTGGCAGGTCTGCCGCCAGGGCCTTATGCAGTGCAGGACCTTATAGGTTTGCCCAGGAGTAAAGTATTTTAAATAAAAAACGTATATTTAAGATAGAGTTAAGTGCCAGCTTACCATAACTATTATGAGAACAACCTTATTCTATATATGCTTTATGCTGTTTTTAATTAGCTCCTGCAACAAAGCTCCGGAGGAAATACAGGCAATAACAACGCCTCGGGTGCTGCCGGTAAAAGCATTTACCAAAGTTTATCTTTTTGGAGCTCCGTATGCCTGGGGCGGAGGCGTATGCAGTTTTGACTGGGTGATGATCAGGGAAGACAGTAATAGTATCGTTTATCATACCCACAGATTACCAGCTGCTGTTACTATTACCACCAACCCGGTTTGGGTAAATATTCTTTTTCATGACACCACTAATTTTACCCACTGTTATGATGATATCATTGTTGACAGCCTTAAATTTTAGGTAAGTAATTTATAATTATTTTAAGCCTTTATAAATGGATATTAAAAGATAAGATCAAATACAAAACTGATCTTACTATACAAATAGAAAAAAGCCGACCCGTTACCAGGTCGGCTTTTTATTATAAGTACTCACATAATTAAGCCAGATCAAACCTGTCCAGATTCATCACCTTATTCCATGCGGCAACAAAATCATGTACAAATTTCTGTTGTGCATCGTCAGTAGCATACACTTCGACAAGGGCCCTCAATTCTGAATTGGAACCAAAGATCAGGTCAACACGGGTGCCGCTCCATTTTACAGCGCCTGTTTTGCGGTCGCTGCCGGCAAAAACAGTTTGTGCATCATCAGTAGCACTCCATTTGGCATTCAGGTCCAGCAGGTTCACAAAGAAATCGTTGCTGAGCACTTCTTTACGGCTGGTAAACACACCATGCTGCGATTGATCGAAATTGGTATTGAGCACACGCATACCACCTACCAGCACCGTCATTTCTGGTGCGGTAAGGTTTAAAAGCTGTGCTTTATCTACCAGCAGTTCTTCGGCAGAAGCTGTATGTTTTGGTTTGTAATAATTGCGGAAACCATCAGCAGCAGGTTCCAGCACGGCAAATGATTCCACATCGGTCTGCTCCTGCGATGCATCGGCACGGCCGGGTGTAAATGGAACCTTCGCATCAACCCCGGCATTTTTAGCAGCCTGCTCTACCGCAGCACAACCTGCCAGCACGATCAGATCGGCCAGGGAGATCATTTTACCACCAGCCTGTGCGCCGTTGAATTCGTTTTGAATTCCGGTAAGCGTATCTAATACTTTAGACAGTTGCGCCGGGTTATTAACAGCCCAGTCTTTTTGTGGTGCCAGGCGAATGCGTGCGCCATTGGCGCCGCCTCGTTTATCAGACCCACGGAAGGTGGATGCCGAAGCCCAGGCGGTGGATACCAGCTGCGAAATGGTAAGGCCTGAAGCAAGTACTTTGGCTTTTAATGCAGTAATATCGTTCTCATCAACCAGGGGATGTGTAACTGCAGGAATAGGATCCTGCCAGATGAGTACTTCGGATGGAACCTCTTTACCCAGGTAGCGGTTGATGGGCCCCATATCTCGGTGTGTTAGTTTGTACCAGGCACGTGCAAAAGCGTCGGCAAACTTATCGGGGTTCTCCAAAAAGCTTCTTGATATTTTTTCGTAAGCCGGGTCAAACCTCAGCGCCAGGTCGGTTGTAAGCATAAAGGGTGCATGGCGTTTGTTGGGGTCGTGTGCATCGGGCACCAGGCCTTCTCCTGCCCCATCCTTTGGCTTCCACTGATGAGCGCCTGCAGGGCTTTTGGTAAGTTCCCATTCGTAGCCAAACAGGTTCTCAAAAAAGTTATTGCTCCATTTGGTGGGGGTGGTTGTCCAGGCTCCTTCCAGTCCGCTGGTGATGGTATCACCTGCATTACCGGTTCCATAGGTATTCTTCCAGCCCAGCCCCTGCTCTTCAATACCGGCAGCTGCAGGTTCTTTGCCCACATATTTACCGGGATCGGCAGCACCATGTGTTTTACCGAATGAATGCCCGCCGGCAATTAAGGCCACGGTTTCTTCATCATTCATAGCCATGCGGCCAAAGGTTTCACGAATATCACGGGCAGCTAAAAGCGGATCGGGATTTCCGTTGGGCCCTTCGGGGTTTACATAAATCAATCCCATCTGCACAGCAGCCAAGGGGTTTTCCAGTTCACGGTCGCCGGTATAGCGCTGGTCGCCCAGCCATTCTTTTTCGGCACCCCAGTAAATATCTTCGGCTGGTTCCCACACATCGGCACGGCCGCCGCCAAAGCCAAAGGTTTTAAAGCCCATCGATTCCAGGGCGCAGTTACCGGCCAGTATCATCAGATCGGCCCAGGAAATTTTGCGGCCGTATTTCTTTTTAATGGGCCAGAGTAACAAACGTGCTTTATCCAGGTTTGCATTATCGGGCCAGCTGTTAAGCGGGGCAAAACGCTGTGTACCAAAACCAGCACCGCCACGTCCGTCGGATATGCGGTAAGTACCGGCACTATGCCATGCCATCCTGATGAAGAACGGGCCATAGTGGCCATAGTCTGCCGGCCACCAGTCCTGCGATGTGGTCATCAGGTCAACGATATCTTTCTTCAAAGCATCCAGGTCAAGCGATTTGAATTCAATTGCATAATCAAAACCTGCACCCATGGGGTCAGACAGATCTGAATACTGGCGAAGAATATTCAGTTTTAGCTGGTTAGGCCACCAGTCGCGGTTTCGGGTGCCTGCCCCTGCACTTTGTTTTATGGCGCCGCTGTGAAACGGGCACTTTGCTGCGGCACTTTCCTGGTTTACATCCAGCACCGGTGAGTCTTGGTTTGTGTTACTTTCCATAATATATTTTGTTTGATTTTTTCTGTATTCAAAGTTATAACAATTGCAATTTAGTAATGGTAATCAGTTGATGTATTACAGATGATCTGCATCATACTATTGTATAAAACCGGTATGCCAATCTCATACACGAAACGTGTAAAACAGTACAGGCGATGAATTGTTTACAGATCGCTAATTTGTTTTTGAATAGTTGCCGCCTGCATAAGCCGTGCTTCAAAAACATAAAAAAAGAGCTCCTTTTTTTGAACTCTTTATTGTCATTTCGATATGCTGGTTATACGGCAAAACTGGTTCCGCAGCCACAGGTTTTACTTGCGTTGGGGTTGTTAAATGTAAAACCACGACTGTTCAATCCTCCCTGCCAGTCAACTTCCATACCCATCAGGTAAATGCCGTGAGATTTTTCCATAATTACGGGTATTCCGTCAATCTCATAGCTTTCGTCCTTTTCTGTTTTGGCATCAAAGCCCAGCACATAGGTCATGCCACTGCATCCGCCGCCCTTTACACCAACACGCAGGCTTTGGCTGGCATCAAATCCAGCTTCTGCCATCAGGCGCTTGATCTCTGCTATGGCTGATGCTGTAAAACTAACCGGTGCTGTTGTTATTGTTTCCATGTTAAAAGCTTTGTACAAAATTAAATAAAAAGGGCAGCTTGCTTTTACGAAATCGGATTTTTGTTTGCCACGAATTACACAAATATTGCCGGAAAGACGGTAAGTCGTTAAGCCATGTATTCCTTATATCCAATTCCCGGCTTTCCAACTTCCCGGCAAAACAATGTGCCTTTAATCCTATAAGGTTTTATGCCCTACATTTGCCATAAATTATTATCTATGGATTTTAAGACAGATACGCTGATCTATATTCTGATCTCGGTATTGATCATGACCCTGATCACCGTGGGCTTTTTTATTATGGAGTTCAACAAACTAAAAGCAAAACTCAATGGCGGCAAACCGGCAAACAACGAGCTTACCAAACTAAAGCTGCAGGCACTGGAGCGTTTTACTTTATTTGCCGAAAGGGCTTCATTAAAGAACCTGGTTTCACGTACGCCTGCGGCAGGACTAAGGGTAGCCGATCTGCAACTGGTGCTTTTAGAAACCCTAAAATCGGAGTACGAATACAATGTTACCCAGCAGATATATATTGATCCCAAACTATGGCAGGCCATTGGTAATTTAAAAGATCAGAATACCTATATCATTAACCAGATAGCAGCTATGCTGCCACCCGATGCCGCTGCCATTGAATTAAGCAAACGCATACTGGAATACAGCTCAAACACCGATGCCGACCTGAGCAGCATCGTTTTAAACGCATTGCAGTACGAAGCAAAGACCCTGTTATAATTATGGCTACCGATAAAAAAATATTTACCGATTCCGGCATAGAAATTAAACCAGTTTACACACCGGATGATCTTGCCCTTACTCCCCCTTCAGGGGGCTGGGGGGTGTCCGGGGTTTTGCCTGGCTCTTTCCCCTTCACCCGTGGCGTGCAACCCGATATGTACCGCGGCAAACTGTGGACCATGCGGCAATACGCCGGCTTCTCCACTGCCGAAGAAAGCAACAAACGCTATCATTATTTATTAAGCCAGGGTGTTAGCGGTTTAAGTGTGGCATTCGACCTGCCTACGCAGATCGGGTACGACAGTGATCATCCACTGGCCGATGGCGAAGTGGGTAAAGTGGGCGTTGCCATCAACAGCCTGGAAGATATGGAAACACTCTTCAGCGGCATTAAGCTGGAAGATATTTCTACCTCTATGACCATTAATGCCAGTGGATTCATCCTGCTTGCCTTTTATATTGCCCTGGCAAAAAAACAGGGGGCCGATCTTAAAAAGATCTCCGGCACTATACAGAATGATATTTTAAAAGAATACGCAGCACGGGGAACCTATATCTATCCTCCCAAAGCATCCATGCGCATCATCACCGATATTTTTGAATGGTGTGCTGCAGAAGTACCTAAATGGAACACCATTTCCATTTCCGGCTATCATATACGGGAGGCAGGCAGTACAGCCGTGCAGGAAATTGCCTTTACGCTCAGCAATGGTAAAGCATATGTAAAAGCTGCGCTTGAAAAAGGATTGGATATTAATGTTTTTGGCAAGCGCCTCTCCTTCTTCTTTAATGCACATAATAATTTGTTTGAAGAAGTAGCCAAGTTCCGGGCGGCCAGGCGTATGTGGGCTACTATTATGAAAGACCTGGGCGCCACCGACCCTAAAGCCATGATGCTTCGCTTTCATACCCAAACCGGGGGCAGCACGTTGACAGCACAACAACCTTATAACAATATCAGCCGTGTAACCGTGCAAACACTGGCTGCTGTATTAGGCGGCACACAATCCTTACATACCAATGGGTACGATGAGGCATTGAGTCTGCCCACCGAAGCCGCTGCACAAATTGCTTTACGCACCCAACAGATCGTAGCTTTTGAAAGCGGCGCACCCGATACCGTAGATCCATTGGCCGGCAGTTATTTTGTAGAAACACTTACCAATGAAGTGGAAGCTGCTGCCTGGAAACTAATAGAGAAAATTGATGCCATGGGCGGCAGTGTGGCAGCCATTGAGCAGGGTTTTATACAGGATGAGATTGCCAAAAGCGCTTACGAATACCAGCGACAAATTGAAAGCGGCGAAAAGATCATTGTAGGTGTCAATAAATTTCAGACCAATGAAAAAAACACCATCACCGTTTTTAAAATAGATGAGCAGGTGCAAACCATGCAGGTAGAAAAATTAAAAACCCTGAGATCAAAAAGAGATAACGATAAAGTGGCCGCTTCCTTAAAAACACTGAACCAAAAAGCCAACAGCGGCGAAAACCTGATGCCTGCTGTATTGGAAGCGGTTGAAAATTATTGCACGCTGGGCGAAATTGCGGATGAGTTGAGAGGGGTGTTTGGGGAGTATAGATAAGCGGATCTTTTAAGTTCATTTGGGTTGATTTTGTTGTCAAGCTATTTAAGGATGACGCATAAAACAAAAAGTTGAAACATGACTTCCGTCCTCCCCCACTTTGGCAAACCGCTTGTTGTATTCTGGCTTACATCGTTAGCTTACTGATGTCTATTTTGAAATGGTCTTTTAGTAGCTTGGGTAAAGAGCAGCATTCTATGTCAATCTCCTTACAATTTTCAGGAATTTTTTTGAAAATTTTATTGTCGTTAGCCGTCTTGGTTTCTTCAGTTACAACAATTGGGCTGTTAGCTTTTATTGATAAAGAGTATAAGAGCAGGTTTGCATCAGGTGTTGTCAAATACCTGGTCTTTTCTTGTTCAAACTCAACCTCTGTAATACCTTTTAAACGAACAATGTCTTTATTACAAAACTGATTTTCCAGTAAATTGAAAAACTTCTTGCTAGGAATTAAACTATTTGTATTGATGTGCTTTTTCTTATCATTTATGAATTCAAGCTCTTTTGGAATAATACCCTGTGAGATGAACTTAGATTCTTCAAAGACTTTATCAAGTATAATTATTTCACCGTTTTCAAACTTCGATTGAAATAATCCTTTAAATGTTCCGCTTTTGTCAAAAGGCAAGTAATATCTTACGAATGCCAATAATGACGATGTGTCTATAATTGCATTCATGTAAGATATTTTTCTATTTTTTCCGGTTTAACATTTAGCTTTCTACAGAAATCAGCTTCATTAATTAGGTTGTTATATAAAGCACTTTGAAGAGTCTTTAAATATAATGGTGAAATGATAGGTTTTGGAGCAGAAGCTTGAGGAGTTCTACCTTCATCAATTGCTTTTTGCCTTTCACGTTCAAGCCTTTCTTTTTCTCGTTCTTCCCAGTCTCTAATACTTGCAAGTATTTCGTCTGTTACTTGTTTATAATTAAATGGAGAGATTTTATTACTTAATAGCAGTCGTGTGTAAAGTGAAATTGTACTCAGGTGAGTATGTTTTGAAACTTCGTTGATTATTTCGTGATGATAATCGTTACTACTATTTGCAGTATCTAAGCTGTCTATTGATTTGGAATATTGTCCCACTAAAAAATAGTATGCAAAGTCATTACACCATCTTTCAATTTTATTAAGCTTGTTGTACTCGATATCCATCTCGCTGACATTATCATCAATTTCTTCCTCGTTTAGAAGGTAGTGTCCGAGCTCATGAGCAAGGGTAAATATCTCTCTGGAAAAAGACTTTTGATTCCTTTTCAGAACTATGACGTTAGGAGTTAGATAAAATCCGTTAATGTTAGCCTTCTCTTTCTTATTATGGGTTTCAACAAATTCAAAAACGAGAATACTATTATCTGCAAATTTTGAAATGAAATTTTTCAAAAACTCTTTCTTATCAATATTAAATTGCGCATATAGTGTCTTCCGTATTTCAGAAGCAACAATTTCCGGATTGTCGGTTATTTTATATACGGGAATATTTCTTTTAATTTTAAAGTCTGACAACTTCGCCAAAGTAGAGAAGGCAATTTTCTCCTCTTCGAATTTTGTTACAATTTGTTTAGCTCCCAGATTAAGCTTTGCATTAAAATTATCTTTTCTAAAAAAGATACTCTCTTCTTTCGATTGTGAAGGTTCTTTAGGGTCAATATAATAAGATAGCCCTTTATGGAAAACAGAGTCTATTTTTTTTAGAATGCTGAGTTTTATTTCTTCACTAAAAATGTCTTTTTCAGCTAGAAGGTTTTTCCTTTTAACGTTGAGTCGTTTCAATAGCTCCCCCCTCGTCACTCCATAAAGTGTCAAAAGATGATTTAAACGTTTGATATTCAGTGATACTATACTCAAGTCATTGAAGATAAGAAGGCGAAGATAACGAAACTAATAATTTTTTAGGGATGTCTGTCAAGTCTGCCGATTTTAAGTAGGGCGCTGAAAAAGCTTGCATACAACGAGCAGAGCTTTATGCAGGTTGGGAATTAGTTTCCGTCTGCCCACAACCGCTGCTGATTGAAAATATAAAGTTGAATTTAAGAACTAAAGCGGAAAGTTGTTTGTCCAGCCCGAACCAAAGCCTGGATTTGAATGACCCGTCCTGAAAAAAGTTGATTGTGTTAGTTAATAAATCCTGCTATTAGTTTACTAAGATAATTCATCCTGAATAAGGTTGATTAAAAAAGTTATTTGCCGAGCGTTAGCAAAAACAGTTTCGTAGCCTCCATAGCTAAAGGAACTGTTTTTTGTGCGCTGGCCGTTTAGGTTGCTGGGATCATTTTTTTTGATTTTGCGTTGTTTTGATAATAGTTTTTCCATCTTCTTATTTGTGGCCCCTGTTGCAGATGCACTTCATGTGGTATTTGCCAGTTTAAGCTGCTGTGCCTTCGTTTGTAATTGTAAATAGTAATACAGCGGGCAATATGTATGGAGGCGTTATCAATGTTATCATACTGCCTGCTGATGAGTTCGGTTTTTAAAATGCCGTTTACTCTTTCTGCAATGGCATTTTCATATGGATCTCCATTTTGGGTCATGCTGATATGAGCATGATGCTGCTGTAACAATTGTACATAAGCTGTGCTGCAATATTGTATACCCCGGTCGCTGTGATGTATTACGATTGTTTCGGGTGGTTTTTGAGCCAGTGCTTTTCTTAACGCAAGTGTGGCGCTGCTCACTTTCATGTCATCACTTACATGAAAGCCCACGATCTTTCTGCTGTATGCATCAGTAATTAAAAACAGGTAAGCAAACCTGTTTTTAAGCGGTATGTAGGTAATATCTGCCACCCACATTTCATGCGCTTTTAATGGCGTAAAATCCCTAACCAGGTTGGGATACCGTCGAAAGTGGTGTTTACTGTTGGTGGTATGTACACTTCTTTTTACACGCCTTACCAAAAGTTTATTGCGTCTCAGCAGATCAAAAAACTGGTCTCTTCCAATAGTGATCTGGTGTTGCTTTAAAAATGGTTGCAGCATAATAAAAAGTTTACGGCCACCGCAGCGTGGCTGGTATTTACGGATAGTATCGATTTGTTGCAGTATCAAAAATTCGTTTGATAACTGCACCGCATTTTTGTGTTGTTTTTTGTGATAAGCCTGTGGCGAATAACCCAACAACCGGCAAATCCGTTGCACACTAACAAACGGAATTACCTTTTTTACTTCTCGGACTGTTGGGTGCCAGGCTTTTTTCTGATGGAGATATTGAGCTGTTTTTCGGCAACTGTAATTAAGGTATCCAGCACAACTGTTTTAAGCTGCTGATCCTCCAGCTGTTTTTCCAGTGCTGCGATTTTTTGCAGCAATTCTTCATTGGTTTGCTGGCCTGCTGCTGCTTTTTTAGGCGAACTGTTCATACTGCTGCGAGAATAAGATTCCTGATTTTGAGTAGGGGGCAAGTTATGAATTCCCTGGTAAACCTGTACCCAATTACAAATAGTGGTGCGGCTGATGCCATACTTAGCGGCTAATTTTCTAAAGCCGCATCCGGTAAGTAAATACTCCTGAATGATCTGGTCTTTTAAGTCCATTTTGGTTGATTTTGTGGTCAACCTATTTCAGGACGAGACAGAAATTTGCTGATGTTTGCTGGTCATGCCCAACTTGCATAAAACCCAATGTTGTACGCTGCATTATTCTGGCATGAGACGAAATTTTTTTGCAAACCTTACTTTTCTTTTGTTTAATATTTCAATGAGTTCTTTTTGCGTGAGAAATCCGCCATGAGCTTCGACAATTTCATATTTCTTGTTCATAAGAAAGTACCATTTCTGAAAATCTTCAACATTTCCCTTAATAGGTTTCCCTCTATTTAGATCTTCGTATTGCCTTTTCTTGAATAGATTGGTTAGAGCTCCAAGTTGATCCCAACCGTCAGGGATGAGAAGTTTGAAATTTCCTAGGCGGTAGACTTGCTTATATTTTAAATTTGTCAACATATTTGTATCCCGGAATATTATTTGATAAAAAAAATAACTTTTATCATAGTTGAATGTTGAAGCAAAATATATTGTTGAACTCGTGTCTTGTGTAAGTTTATAATGAGTAAATTTTTCATAAGGGTTAGAGCAAGTGTATTCTAAATATGCATTAGCTATCTTGATAAAATTGTCTTTGTAGACTTTCTGTCCAGATGCATTTGTGGCAAGCAAATACAAACATGGAAAAAGAAAAAGAATTGATATTCTATTAATACATTTGAACATTAGAGTGTTTGATAAATGTAGCGTACAACGAACAGGGCTTTGCGAAGGTGTGGCATTTGAAAAACGTCTGCCCGGCAACCAAAGCCCAATTAAAAAACTATTTTTCACAATTAAAAAACAAATGCCTCATTAGGTTTACGTCAGCCGGAACATAAGCACAACAGCGATAAAAAGCCCAATTGCTTTAATCCGATGCCACACTTACGCAAAACCCCATGTTGGCAGTGGTACCATTACGAAAAGTTGTCTGCCCTACACGATACGCCTAAAATTAGACCGGATAATCCTAAATATCCTGTCACAAGAACTTATGACGAAAAGGGTAATCTTATTTCTCTTTCCGTTCTCTTAAGGAAAGAAGTACTTCCGATAAATTCAGAGCAGTTTCTTCAACTTCTTCAGAAGAAACGTCTTTGATCTCATGTGGTATTTTATATCCCTCATTCCATTTAGTGTATTCCTTTTTTAGTTTACTAAAAACATTTTTTATTTCTGGCTTTAATTCTTCAATTACTGGGTCTATTTCTATTTCTTCCACATAGTATGCCTCTTTAGTTTCAAACACTAATGGCACAGACCCTTTTGGTAAAAAACAGATTTCGTATTTTATAAAAATTCTTGGTTTAGTAGTGTCTTTTTGTATTAAAAAAGTACACGGTGTTTCTACTTCTACATCTTTTGTGTCTGTTTTTATTACTGCATCTATTGTGGTTTGTACAAAATCGCCACCAGAAGCAAGTTCACCAGCTTTTATCAGTTTCATGTTTATTTATTTTAAGTTTAATAGTTCTCCTCCATAAGCACAATCAACTTAATTAGTTGACGATTCCGAACTGAAGCAACGATGTTTCCCTGATGTAACGGAAAGGCTACGCTTCATTGAGGTTACTCCGATTTAAAGGTTCAATGTTGACGATTCCGAACTTCTGCCAAATTGAAAAACCAAATCCACGGAAAGGCTACAACCCCAATCTACTCCATCCACCTGCAATAATTTTTGAACCGATTGAACCTGGTATTACTGCCAACGGACAGGTATTGCTGCAGGTGGGATATTTTATAACGTCCAGCCCGGAACCGCTGCCCAATTGAAAATATAAAGTTGAAGTTAACAACAAAAAGCCAAATAGATATTCGTCTGCCGGAACAAAAGTACAGCGATGCAAACAGCCGAAGTTTCAACGTCCAGCCCCACTTGCAGCAATACCAATGTTAGCGGCTGCCTTGTTTTACGAAGCCGTGCCGCTTCAATTTTAAGTAAGTATTATTTTTTCCGTGTATCATTTAGGTGTTCTATTGTTATCATTAATTTGTCGTGCAAAGTGGCAAAAAGAAATTTTCTTGGTTGCTGAATGTTTTCTGTGTGGTCAAGATAGTTTGCTAAATTATTCATCAAGTTTTTTAAGCAATTGGTGTCTTCAAATAAAAATTCTCCAATGTTACTGATGTTATATCGGTGTCCTAATAACTCCGTAAAGTTAAATAGCTGTTTGTTTGAACTTTTTAAAATTGTGTCAAATAATAAGTTGTCGTCAACATATTGAAAGAGTTCTTTTGAAAATTTATGCTTTTCAAATATTGTTGCTAAAGCAAACTCGTCTTTGTTAGCCAAACAGTCAATGAGTTCATTACTTTCGGCAACGTACTCTTCCTTTTTTATCTCGGAATGGATTTCTTTTACAAGCTGCTTAATTTTAGTTACGTCAGGATTATCATCGCCAAAATGTAGCAGATTTTCTAAAACTCTGTCATTTATTTGTTTTTTAGTTTTGACTATGTCAAGTCCTTCTTGTATGATTTTGTCTATATCTTTTTTTGTTTCTTGAACTAGTTTGTTATTTATAAAGAAGTAGAAGAAGTTGGCTATTTGGACATAGTCGTACAGCCAATATTTACCTTCTTTTGCGTACTTCAAAACACTAACTGTTAATCGTTTAAAATCCTCGTCAGGCAATTGACGAAATTTGTAATCCAATAAATCTCTGAAATCTTTCACTTCTTGTGAAATCACTTCTGGGTATCTGTTTTTAATTTCATTAACCAAATCAGTTTGATTTAAATAGCCTGAAAGAATGTATGAATAAACAGAAGGATAAAAGAAGTAGTTTTTTATTTGTTTATCTAAGTATTTTTCGTAGAAAATTTCAGCATATGATTTTTCTATTTCAGTTGCTTCCTTTTCAGATTGTCTCATTGTTCGTGCAATGTTTAATGAGTAATAGTGCTCATCAATAACATCAATTCCTTTTGGGTCTTTGTAATCAGCAGAAGTTAATTTGCCTTTTTTGAATTCAATTGTTATTAATGCTGAAAATAGAATTAGTTCATCAATATATTTTGCTTCAACATCTTTAAAAGTTGGGAACATTTTTTCTAATACATCTAAGTAGAAGCCAATAATCCTAAGGTTATCCTGTTTGTATTCTACTAAAATATCTATTAATGACTGTTTCTTAGATACCAAAAAGTTATAAAAGTCAATATTGCTTGTTTCATACTTTTTAAATAATTGGGGCAAAGTTGCAGCAATATTTAGTTCAAAGTTTAGCACTCGTCCGATTACTTTTTCCTTTATGTTATCGTAACCTTTTTGTGTCGTATCAATATTTGTTTCGTCTGCAAGGATTAAAGTCTTTAAACTTTTATGCTCCACAAAATTGTTGATGAAACCTAATACTTCTTTAATAGGAATTTGGCAGCGTTCTAAATCGTCAAAGCAGATTACATACTTTGAAAAATTAAAGGTGTCAACACTAACACCTTTGAAAATATCAGACAAGCTTGTTTTTAGATAATGATTGCTTAGTTTGTTTAGTACGTTTCCAAAAAATGCGGTTATGTTTTTTGTAATTGCATTTTCCTGATTACTGATAACTGGCAATAATTTAATAAACAATTGATGGTCAAGAATGTCAATTTTGCTAATGCCATTAAGAGAAATATAGATTGTCTTGAACTCTTTTTGAACTGCAATTCTGTCCAAGTTGTATTTCCAAAAATATGTTTTACCGCTGCCCCAACTGCCATTTAGCAAAATCGCATACTGCGTTTTTTCTGTCGCTAAATAGTCTGTAAAAATTTTCTCAATGTTTTCTGTATTCATTGGTTGCTGGTGTTAAGTTTGAAGTGTCGCCTAAGGTAGCCGCTAACGGCAAAGTATTGACGAAGGTTTGGAATTAGTATTCCGTCCGCCGACAACCGCTGCCGATTAGAATTGTTTTGCTGAAGTTAAGATTTGATGTTGAAAGGTGCTTGTCTAGCCCGAACCCCTGCTTGGCTTTTTACTGCTGCTGATTGTACTTGCGTCCTGCCAAACTTTTGCCAATACAATGTTAGCTACGAGTGCCAGAAAATGCTTTTGGTAATATGCGCTAACAACATTTAGAAAACTTAAAGATTAACACTGATTAGAAAAAATGTCTGGTTACAAGTAAATACTGACAATGATTTTAAAACTCTTCGCAATCTGATCAATAAATTTTACCACAGCTTGGCTTTGCGCCCGCAGGGGCATTGTAGCTAACGGTACGGCTTGCCGAAGTGGGGGAATAGTTACTGTGTCCGCCCGGCTTACCGAAGATAAATTTATAACTAAAAGCTGATGATTTGTACTTAGCTAAATTATTAATGTCCAGCCGGAACAAAAGCAAAATTGAAAAACAAAAAGTTGAAACACAGCTTCCGTCCGCCCCCATTTTGGCAAACCGCTTGTTGGTGGCAGTTTTTTACTCTTCAAACGGCTCTTTTTTTGATAACACTTTTGTTGTACCAAAAAAAGAGGGTTCACGCATTTTCGCTTTAACTAAGTATTGGAATCTATCAGTACTGCTTAAATATGACTGGTCATACTTTTGCAAATTGGTTTCTGATATTTCTGTAATTACAAGTTGATTTTGGTAATTAAAGTAAAATTTATAGTGTGCATAATTATACTTTTTAGGAGTTCCCCATTTAGAAACTAATTCAAAAGCTTTCTCACCAGCACTGATAAAATTTATTGTTCCGCTATTATCAGATAAAGTAGTAAAATATAAAGGATGGATTACTCCTGACAATACTCGTTTTCTTTGTGTACTATTCCAATCATATTGTTGTGAATATGTAGCACCGTTGGCCTGATACACCAGATATGCATGTCCATCATTTTGTTGCCAAACACCCAATAACCTATTGTCTGGCAATGAGCTATAAAAAGAAATTGGAATTGTAGTACAACTTGAAAATTGAATTATAATAATTAATATTGAACTAACCGCAACAAAAGATAATTTTTTCATGTTTTACAGTTTAAAGAATCAAGAATTTATTTAAAGTTGTTACTATTTATTTGGACAATTTTCTTTACATGGATAACAATCTCTCTCTTTTTGGACGATTCTTGTTTTTGTAACATCTTTATATTTTGTTACAACTCTCAAAGCACTTACTGTTGGAGCAATAATTTTATAATCTTGCAATACACAATCCCGAGGATTTAGATTTTGATTTTCAAAAGTGTATGGTCTTACGTCAACCTGGCCTTCTAATTCAGCTGTAGCACCAGAAGCAATAGTTTTTTGTCCGAACACTGTAGCGGTCTTTCCGTCGCAAACAAATGTTGCATTCAAAGAAAATACTCCTTCTTGGTCACTTGTATTTGTTATACTAATTTTTGCAAAAAATGTAGGGTCAAATCCCAAGCCTCCGATTCTTCTAAATTGAAATTGAGGATTAACAATTTCATAAGTTAATTGAACTCTGTCTTCTACTTGCTCATCATAAGGTTCCTTGTCAATATAGTCTTCTGTTTCTTGATAAGAAATTCGAACCGGGTCGCAATTTTTGCAAGAGGTCAAAGATGAATTACAAATTGTAAATAAAGCGATGAAAAATAGAATAGGCTTACTCATAAAGTGTATTTAAAGATTAAAAATAAAAAAGTTGTCAGAAATTACAATTATTAAAATTGCTATAAACTTTGAAATGGTTTTTTAAATTGCCACCAACGGGCAGGTATTGCTGCAGGTGGGATATTTTATAACGTCCAGCCCGGAACCACTGCCCAATTGAAAATATAAAGTGGAAGTTAACAACAAAAAGCCAAATAGATATTCGTCTGCCTGAACAAAAGTACAGCGATGCAAACAGCCGAAGTTTCAACGTCCAGCCCCACTTGCAGCAATACCAATGTTGTATGTAGCCTTTCTCGTCAACTTACTTTCTCATTATTTCCATTTAGTTTTTGTCCACCTAAACAAATTAAAGTAATTAAAGTCGTTAAGCCAACTGTTATTATAATGTCTTGTCTGTTGTACATTTTCCGCTCAATAATCATTTCAATTATTGATGTTGTAATAATTGCCCAAACAAAAGGAAGCAACGCCCTTTCTGGCTCATACATTTTATAAAGTCTAACCGCTAAGTAAAAAAGCAATACGTTTATTAAAGCAGATAATGCAATTGCTATAAAGTCAATTAAGGGAAAAACAAAGTTGTTTGAACTAAAAATTGTAATCACTAAGCCAAAGAAAATGGAACTAATGGCAGATACATTTATTAATGCTGGAACGCTTTCGCTATTACTACCTTTATGAACAGTAAAATACCCTATTGCTGTCATTAATACACTACCAAAAACTAAAATAAAGCCATTAAGGTCTTCGTTAATTATTTCTGGATTAATAGTCAGGCTTAGGATTGATAATATTGTAAGTACAGATAGGATTATTTGGTATGCCTTTTTTTTCTTTTTTAATGTTAAGGAAACAAAAATCAAAAATGGAATATCAAGCCTTTGTAATAGACTTACAGTCCCTGCTGATAAAAATACATAGCTCATTAATACTAATAGTAATGAACCACCTGTCGTTATAAATCTAATGGATTGCTCTTTTATTTTAACTGGAAAAATTCTTTCCTTTTTTATAAAAGCAATGACTGAACAAAAGATTAATGTAAAAACGCCACGGTAAAATAAAGTTTGTGATGCTTTAATATTGTGATTGCTTAGAAATTCGAAACAGTTATTGTTGACAGCAACTAACAGGATTATCCCCAAAAAGGCAATATTGGTTTTATAATTGAACATTTTAAACAGGTCTAACCAAAAACGATTTTATTATTCTATTCTTTCCTTTTTTTGACGGTGGTATTTCCCCAATATTGAGCCATCCAGTTTCTTCTGTAATTTTCTTTGCAGCTTCGTTTTCGATAGCAACAAAGCCAAATACATATTCTAAATCGCTTTTTTCTGCCTCCAGCATTACAAATTCCAAAAGGGCTTTTCCAACTCCTTTAAATCTGTTACTCTTAGAAATGTAAGTGCTACTTTCTGCGTACGTATTTTGTCTAAAAGGATTGTTCGATATTTTAATTAAAGATTGCCAACCCCAAATATTATTTTCTCTGTCCACGGCAACCCAAAAATTAAATATTCCCCGTCTTTCATTAAAGTTGGAAGTAAACTTCTCTTTGAGATTGTCTTTGTCAAATTCGTTGTATTCAAATGAGTTACCGATGCCGTCAAGCCAAATTGAATAGATTGGCTCGAAATCCTTGTCAGTGGCAAGTCTTATTTGTATGGTTTTATTTTCGATTTTCATAAAGTGCCACTTACCAGTTGTAGTGTTTTTTATTCATAAGAATAGCTTCTCCTGTTATTTTTAATTCACCAGTTTGCTTTTCGAAAATTTCGTTTAAGTACATAACTCTGTTTTTGTCTGCAAATAACTGTTTAGTCGTAAAAACTGCTGTGTACTCAATTCCTGTAAAAATTGGTTTGATATATTTTGCAGTCTGATTAATTAGTATGTGTCCGTCAGGATATAAAAGTGTCCCATAAACTTTTGAAAATACACTAATGCTAAAATATCCGTGAACAATACACCGACCAAACATAGTCTGTCCAGCATAACTTTCAGAAACGTGAATAGGGTTACTGTCACCTGATATGTCTGCATAAGAATAGACTTGCTCGTCTGCAAAAACGAAGTCGTGTTTAAAAATGTCTCCAATAGAAGGTGTGTGAGTTATGGTCATTGGTTATTATCGAAGGCGGGTTGCCAATAAGGTTACATACAACGAGCAGGGCTTTGT